>R25__coassemble_43_pt1 | contig 83117 bp, 63 predicted proteins | sample R25__metabat2_high_PE_017 | metagenome-assembled genome bin R25 | reverse complement strand
ACGCCACATTGAGAAATACGAGCAAGAATCAGTCATACTTTGTACTAGAGCGTTAACCAAAAGATAGCCGAAGCATATAAGAAACGCGCAGAATGCTATAGGGTTCTTGCAGAACAAAATTCTGATGAGAAGGCTGAATGGATTGCAAAGGCCGACGCCGACGAGGAGAAGGTCAAATCGTTAGAAAAGAGAGAATAATAAACCCCAAACCGATCAGTAGTTGCTGATATAGAGGGTGTGGCCGTCGTAGTAGGTGCTGTACTTGTAGAGGTAGCAGGGGGTGCGGCTGCCTTCGAGGGGACAGCCGTCGGCAAAGGTGTTGAACTGGGAGTGGCACTTGGGGCACTCAAGGACTATGTTGCCATAGCCAGAGACCATTTCCAAGCGGCCCGTGTCTAGCGGGCAGGAACGTTCGTAGCAGGCAAACTCGTTGAAACTGACACGCACCACGACCAAGCCATTGGCTCCGCCAACCAAATACTCATAACCATCGCAGTTATTGATGCCAGAATAAAGAGGCGAATTAGGGTCTATCTGACAGTTGGCATCGCCAATAGGCACATGACAGCGACCCTCCTTGCCACAGCCTGCCAGAAAGGTGATCGCAAGCAAGGCAGCCAAGCAGGCAGAGAGGCCGAAAGCTATGGGGTGACGATTGTTCATAGAACTTATTTGGTGCCGTAGTCGCCATAGATGGTCTTGAGGACCACTTCGGCAGTGATGCGCAGTGTGTTTTTGTCAATATGGTCGAGGTCGTCATTGACCGTGTGCCAGTGCTTGAAGAAACTGATGCCGTGGGAGTTCTGCACAATGTCTATCATGGGGATGTTAGCCAGGCGGTTGACATAGTAGTGGTCGTCGAGGATGGGGTCGGTATCGCGGTTCTCGAAAACCTTGTCATAGCCGAGGGCCGCAGCGGCGGTCCACATCTTGTTCATGACATTGCCGGCAAACTGGCGGCTGATTTCCTCCTTGGTATAGCGGGGCTGCTGGGTGCCCACCATGTCGAGCAGGACACCGTAGACTGCCGTATAGTAAGGCATATGAGGATTGCGGCTCCAATATTGAGAGCCTTTGCACCAACTGTCCTCTACGTAGGTGTCGGCCCATTCGGGGCATCCCTGGTCTTCCACATCGAAGAAGATAAAGTCGATGGAGACCGAAGGGCGCTGGGCAGAAATGATGCGTGCCATCTCCATCAGCACACCCACGCCGCTGGCGCCGTCATTAGCCCCAGGGATAGGCTTGCGGTGGTTGTCCTTGTCCTCATCGTGGTCGGCCCAGAGGCGGCTGTCCCAATGGGCAGCCAGAAGCAGCCGCTTGCCCGTACCGGAGGCGGCAGGGGCCTCAATAGAGGCGATGATATTCTTGCCACGGACCGTGGTGCCGTCCCAGAGGGTGGCGGGAAAATCCTGCACGATGACCGTGTCACACCAACGGCGCATCTGGCTGGCCAAATAGTCGGCACAACGGGATTGGGCCACCGTGTTGGGGGTGCGGAAGCCGAAAGCCACCTGGTCGGCAACAAACTGGTAGGCAGAGTCGGCATTGAAGGCGGGGATGGCCACCTGACTGTAGTCGATGCCTGAAGCAGCAGCGGGGGTGGCATTCTTATTGGATTTGCCGTTGCAGGCGGCAAGGAGCACCAAAAGGGCAAAAGCGGTGAAGAGTTTTCTCATGACGTATGATGTGGCAATAAATGCAACAATGGACGTTAGCCCCTGCGGGGTGACCGCAATTGCGACTAACGTCCAAATGAAACAGACAGATTAGTTCTTATTTGATACGCTCGGCGTACTCGTTGGTGCGGGTGTCAACCTTGATGCGCTCGCCTTCTTTGATGAAGAGGGGGACGCGGACCTGCACGCCGGGTTCAACGGTGGCATCCTTCATAGCGTTGGTGGCAGTGTTGCCAGCAAAGCCGGGTTCGGTGTAGGTGACGACAGTCTCGATGAAGGGGGGCAGCTCACAGATGAGCGGAGTCTCGGTGTCGGCCTCGACGGTAACTTCGACATACTGGCCGTCCTTGAGGTACTGGGGAGCATTTATGATAGCCTCGGGGATATAAATCTGCTCGTAGGTCTCGGTGTGCATAAAGACGTGCATGTCACCCTCCTTATAAAGGTAGGTGTAGGGACGACGCTCCACGCGGACGATGTCAATCTTGGCACCGCTGGGGAAGGTGTTCTCTAGAATGCGGCCGGTCTTCACGCTGCGCATCTTGGTGCGGACGAAAGCGGCGCCCTTGCCGGGTTTGACATGGAGAAATTCTACGATGGTGTAGATGTCGTTGTTGAAATTAATGCAGAGTCCGTTCTTAATATCAGTGGTTGTTGCCATATTATAATTTGTTTGTATTGATAATTCGATAGGTTTGATGCCTCGGGCCTAAGCTTCCTTGTTGGCATTCTTTTTCTTCTCTTCGGAATAGAGCTGGGTGAGCCTCCGAAGGTCGCTCTTGAGCACGTCTATTTCGGCATCGGCGGCCAGTCGGCGGGTACGCTCCATCATCATGCGGCTGAGCACCGCCAGAATGAGGATGATAAGCGTGAGATTGAGGGCACCGGCCCCCTGCTTGTGAAAGACAAAATAAACCACAGTGGCACCGATGATAAGGATATAAGAAATATATTCGTAAATCCTGAGAGTTCGTTGATAATTCATAATACCTTTTAATTCTGAGTCCAGAATGGCTGTCGCCAAATCTATTAACTACTAATTATTAGCTATTTTACTATCTCTATGCACAATAATTTTGCGCTGCAAAGATACGAAAGTTGCTCGACATAGCAAAATTTTTTTGCGTATCTTCATCTTTTTGTTTTTACTAATAGGCCTAAGTTCTATTAAAAAGACGTAAAAGTTTGTGTATTCGGAGAAAATTTTGTTATTTTGTAAACTCTAAGTGGTAGGGACGCCCTACTCTTGAGGACATATAATTGATTGAACACAAAGAGTATAATAGTAATAATAAGAAAAACACAAAAAAACGAGAATATGAAAAAGTGCGCTAAGGTTTTCGTATCGTTGCTGCTCGTGGTGGGACTGACTGGCATCACCGGAGCACTCACCTCCTGTAAGTCTAGTTCTGACGCCTACATGAACACTCCCAAGAAATACAAATCTAGCAAAACCATCAAAAAGAACTATTCCGTCAGGGGCAACAACAAGAAAAACGGCTCTACCTACCACTCCTATTGATACCCGAAAAAAATGAGCCAATTCTCTAGCATACAGCGCAAGGCCATGTGTCTTGCGTGTTGGTTTGTGTGTCTGACACTGCTGCCAATGGCATCGGTCGGGCACCCGGCCTCTCCCCTGCCCTCCTCAGTCCTATCCTTGGCCGACGACGGCAGCCAATACCTTATCAGCGGCGAGAGCAGCCTCAGCGGCATCTTCACCCTCACCATCTACGATGGCGACAGCACCTACCACACCTTCACCGATAAGGCAAGCAAAGGCATGTTCCACTTCAGCGGACATGTGGACAAACCCGTGTTGGCCTCGCTGCAGCACAGCGCCATCGGGCGGCCCCTTTACTTCTATCTCGAAAACTCCGAAATCAGCATTGCCCTCAATGCCACCCGTCCCGAGCTTTCTGTCATCCGCAACTCACGCAGCAACAGCGAGTACCGCTACCTCATGGAGTGTTATCGCAATGCCGCCGAGCCAGGCAGTTTCCTCAAGCAGTATGCCAAGGAGAACCCCTCCTCCATCTATCTCCCCTTTGTGGTTTACCAGGAAATGAACAACCTGGACGACGCCGTGGTGCGCCAACTCATCAGTCAAATATCCGACCAAGGGCGCAACACCTACCACTACACACTCCTGCGGCGCTGGATGAAAGCCACCCCAGCCGTGTCCGAGGGGAGCGAAATGCCCGACTTTGCCTACCTCGATGGCCAAAAAGAGCGCCGCACCTTTGAGCAGACTCGCAACACCGAGGGGGCCACCCTCATCATGTTTGGGGCCAACTGGTGCGACCGCTGCAAAACCCAGCTCCAACAGGCCCAGAAAACCATCGGCGACCGTGCCGTCAGCATCCTCACCGTCAACATCGACGACAACCCCAACGGATGGGACGCCAACTACCTCAAACAGCTCAGCATCGACCACATCCCCTACATGGTGCTGGTCAACCGCGCAGGCCTCGTCGTTGCCAGCGACATCCGCATCTGGGAACTGGAACGGGTGCTGAAGACCCTGAAATAAATTCTGAACTCTTTTTGTGATCAGTGAATGGCAATTAGCCATTCGATAAAAGTAACGCCAATTCACTTCTCACCAATAACTAATAACTATTAACTGCAAAGATGGAAAGTAACCTTTATCCCATGAAATTCATGCCCTTGTTCAAAAACAAAGTCTGGGGCGGCAACAAAATCAGCACACTGGGTTTCGACTACTCCCCCCTGCCCAACTGCGGCGAACTGTGGGCCCTCTCGGGCGTGGAGGGCAACGAGTCGGTCATCGTCAACGGCTTTCTGGCCGATAACGACATCAACGAAGTGCTGGAAATATACATGGGAGAACTCATTGGCGAGCAGAACTTCAACCACTTTGGCACCGAGTTTCCGCTGCTGCTGAAGATAATCGACGCCAACGACGACCTTTCCATCCAGGTGCACCCCGACGACCAACTGGCCCGCCAACGCGGCATGAAAAACGGCAAGACCGAGATGTGGTACATCATGGAGGCCGACCCAGATGCCCAGCTAGTGGACGGCTTCAGCCAAGAGGTTACCAAGGAAGAATACCAGCAGTTTCTGCAACTGGGCAAGCTGGAAAGCATCCTGCACATCGAGCGGCCGCAGGCAGGCGACATGTTCTTTATCCCCGCCGGTCGGGTCCATGCCCTAGGCAAAGGGCTGCTACTGGCCGAAATACAGCAAAACAGCGACTGCACCTATCGCATCTATGACTACAACCGCCCCGATGCCGACGGGAAGCTGCGCGAACTGCACACCGCCGAGGCTCTGGATGCCATCGACTTCAGCGAGCTGAAAGATGGCAAAACCCACTACACCTACCGCGAGAACAGCACCACCCGCCTGGCCGAGTGCCCCTACTTCACCACCAACCTCATCCCCCTCACCCAGCCTATGAAGAAAGACTTCGCCGGCCTGGACTCCTTTGTCGTCTATCTGTGTGTCGAAGGCATCGCCGCCGTGCGGAGTCTGGATGAGATAGTGCCCATCCATGCGGGCGAATGCGTGTTGGTGCCCGCCGTGGCCCACACGGTGGAGCTCTTCTGCGAAGGACCCGCCAAACTGCTGGAAGTCTATATCGACCCCGACCAGTGGACCGACAAGGAAAGCCACAACCACTCCACCGACCGCGACTGGGTGGCACAATTCGTCGGCGGCACAAGCCCCCTCATGGGCTAATCCATTCAACAAAGGGGAGTTCTATAAATTAAATGACTAAATTTCATTTTGTTATATCAATGTATTTTCGTATTTTTGCAGTATTAACAGAATAATGCAGCATATATGAAATACCGTAAGAATCAAGGCGTTGGGTTATTTGACAAGGAGAACACCCTTCAGGAATTACTCGAAAACGGCAATCCACTACCCAAGTTAAAGGAAATCATAGACTTCGAGCAGTTCCGCGACATTCTTGAGCCTGTATTTGATAACACGAGGAGGAAGAGTAATGCAGGTCGCAAGCCGTTCGACCCGGTGTTCATGTTCAAGGTACTGTTCCTGCAGAGGCTTTACGGCATGAGCGACCCACAGATAGAATACCACTATCAAAGATAGGACGAGTTCCCGGGACTTTCTTGACATCCAGAGTGTCGACGATGTTCCCGACGAGAAAACCGTGTGGAAGTACAAGGACGCGCTGGCTCAGAGCGGGACGTATGATTCACTGTTCAAGAGATTCAACGAGTATCTTGACAGCATTGGGCTGATTGTGAACGAGGGCAAGATTATCGACGCGAGTTTTGTCATTGCCCCACGGCAGCGCAACACGCGCGAGGAGAACAAGAAGATAAAGGAGGGGAAAGGAAAAGAATTGTTCAATGACAACCCACACTAGAAGTGCCATAACGTTGCACAAAGCGAGAGCAATGGGAACTTGTTCCTATTGCCGAGCCAAAGCAACGTCATCGAAGATAAGGACATAGATGCCCGGTGGGTGAAGAAACGTGGCGAGCGGTTCTACATGTACAAGGACAACGTGAAAATATGCAATAAAACCAAGCTGATACGAAACTACACGGTGTGTGCCGCCAACCGCCACGACTCCAAGGAGACGGAGCACGTACTGACAGAGCCGCCCAAGGAGGCCCACGGAGAACCGGCATGGCTCGATGCGGGATATGCTGGGATGGAAGATGTGGTGAGAGCGAAACACATGACTCCGATAATCTGCGAGAAAGGCACGAGAGGCCATCCTTTGACTGAGGAGCAGAAGGAGCGCAACCGCCAGAAGTCGAAGGTGCGGAGCCGCGTGGAGCATATCTTCTGATTCATGGAACAGACAATGGGAGGTTTGGTGTTCCGAGGAGTGGGAATGGTGAGGGCCAAAGCCAACATTGCGAAAGTCGAGCGCAGAGCAAGCTTGCTTGATATGCCGAGATGCAGCAATGTCACCATAGGTAACATTGCACTGACAAACCTTGTCTACAACATGTGCAGACTTGTGCAGATTAAGAAATACCAACCTGATTTAATTGCGACCCAATAGACAGAATATTAAATGATTACCACCCCCCATCAAAAATAAGATAAATAATTTATTGTCAAATGAAAAAATAGTCGTATCTTTGTACCCGTAAACCAATTGTTAAACAACGGTTGTCCGACAGATTAAAGGGTTCTGTCTGTTTGGATGACCAAAAAGCGAATAAATAGAACCCACCATTATTTTGATATGAGAAAAGTTAATCATAAACTAACAAAAATAACCATCAAAGGATTTAAGTCAATAGCCTTTGACAAACCAATAACACTTGATATCGGAAGTACCAACATTTTGTTAGGAGCGAATGGGGCTGGCAAAAGCAACATCATTAGTTTCTTTAAGATGATTGGGTACATGATGAATGAAAGTTTACAGCAGTTCATTGCTCAATCTGGAACGAATCAGAAATTTCTGTATTATGGTTCCAAGAAAACACCAACATTAACTGCTGAAATTCGATTTGATGGTAAAGATTCTTATGATATTTATCGTTTCTCATTAACAAATGCTGTACAGGATAGACTTATTATAAGTTCCGAAGAGATTGAATGGAAAAATTCAAGAACTACCTCACCAATCTCAAAGCAATTAATATCAAACTTTAGTGAATCGGCCTTAAATCATCTAAGGTCTAAAGATTCTGCTTGCAAAATTGTGTGGGATATTCTTGCAGGATGTAAGGTCTATCAGTTTAATGACTCTTCAGCATTGTCCCCAATGAGACAGGCCTCAACTGTGGAATCCGCACACTACTTACAATCTGAAGCAAACAATTTAGCTTCTTTCCTATTGTATTTAAAAAACGGTTATACGGAATCCTACGAGCGAATTGTTAGTTATGTAAGAGAGGTCGTGCCTCAATTCAAGGAGTTCTACCTAGAACCAGAAAGAGGATATGTCTCTTTAAAATGGGTTGACACTTCTGCCAATGATTACGTTCTATCGTCAGACCAGTTCTCTGATGGTTCAATCCGTTTTATTGCTTTGGCTACATTGCTACTTCAACCAGAAAAGACAATGCCTCGTGTAATAATCATTGATGAACCGGAACTTGGACTTCATCCCTATGCCATTGACCAGCTGATCGAGATGATAAAAGATGCTTCGCTTCACGCACAGATAATTGTGGCGACGCAGTCCCCAGCGTTGATTGATGGTTTCGATGCAAGCGATGTTACAGTTATTGAACGAGATGAAGAACACCAATGCACGGTTGCAAAGAAACTGAATGGTCAAGATTATTCCGAATGGTTGAACGAATACTCTCTTAGTGAATTGTGGAATAAGAATGTGATAGGAGGTCGCCCATTATGAACACTACTATTCTCAACATATTATGTGAAGGACAAACAGAAGAAAAATTTGTCAAGGATGTCCTAAAACCATACTTTTTCAGTCAAGGGTTGGTCGTAAAAAGCAGACTTCTTGTCACATCCAAGAAGAAAGAGGCAAAAGGCGGCCTATTAAGTTATACTCAAGCAAAGAACGATTTACTCTTGTGGATGAAAGAAGTGAAGCATCGCGGGAGTGAAACTCATTTCTTCACCACTATGTTTGATTTCTATGCACTTCCCGACGATTTCCCCAATAAGATACAATCCGAATCAATAGCAGATCCCTATTTGAGAATCGCAACTGTTGAGGAAGCCTTTAGGCAAGATATAAGCAATGACAGATTCATTCCTTATATACAGCTTCACGAATTTGAGGCACTAATGTTTTGTGATATTACAAAACTTGCCATTGAATATCCAAGATGCAGTAAAGAGATTGAAGGTCTTGAGAATATTATGGCAAAATATAATGGCAATCCTGAATTAATTAACAACAGTCCAGAAACTGCACCAAGCAAAAGAATCATTGCAGCTATTGAAGGAAAGCATAAGTACAACTACAATAAACCTCGTAGTGGAGCTGTAGTAACAGCTTCTATTGGAATAGACGTTTTACTCCAAAAATGCTCCCACTTCAGCCAATGGGTAACAGTAATCAATTCAATCGTTTGATAATAATTCTTGGACAAATCAATAGTTAATAACAATAATAAATAATGTAGATTAAACAGACAAGAAAGAATAAATAAACATAAGTATAACATCGCGTTTGCTATTTGTTCCGACCAGTATGAGACGTAGGAAATCTTAAATAAAGAAGGAGGACAATGTGCAAATGCTTGCCGACAGGCGAGCATTTTGTCTATCCTTCAAGGTTCTTTCCTACGACCGCATACTGGAGACGAAATTGCTCGCCTCCTTTTTTGTGGTCGTTGGAATTTGAGGGATAGGTAGCATTGCGCTAAAAAACAAGTAGCATTATGCAACAACGACACAAAGACAGAAGGCTCTATTTTCAGGAGCTTGCCAACACGTCGAGGGAATTCTACATTATGTACGTTGAGAATTGGATTCCCGTTGGCACAAACACAAAAGTTTTGGAGATTGGCTGCGGCGAAGGAGGAAACCTCTTGCCATTCGCCGAGAAAGGATGCCAAGTGACAGGCATTGATCTCAATGAACGTCAGATTGAAAATGCCACTCTGTACTTCAAGGAGAACAACCAAATAGGGAAATTCATTGCCTCTGATTTCCTTTTGGTGCCCGAACCCAAGTCGGAGGAAGACCTGTTCGACATCATATTGGTCCACGATGTGATAGAGCACATAGAAGAACCCTACAAGATGCAGTTTTTTCAGCACATGAAGCACTTTATGCGCCACGATGCAATTGCTTTCTTTGCATTCCCATCGTGGCAAATGCCTTTCGGCGGACATCAACAGATATGCCTGCACGCCATGTCGAAGATACCATTCATTCATCTGCTCCCGACGCGAGCCTACCGTTTCCTGCTGTCAAAAACTGGAGAGCCAAAATCGACTATTGAAGAACTGATGAGCATCAAACGCTCGCGGATGCCCATAGAGAGATTTGAAAAAATAACCAAAAAGACTGGGATGCATGTTGTGCACCGCACCCTTTGGGTCATAAACCCACATTATCATCAAAAGTTTGGATTGCGACCGTTACGAGAAGGCTGGCCATTTACTGTAATCAAGTATTTGCGCAACTTCTATACAACATCGGCGTGGTTTATTTTGAAAAAGTAAATGTACCCTCAAGACCAAGGAAATCGCCGACAAGCTCATCCCGCTGATGGAAGCCTACGGCTGCGACATCTGCAAGCAGCTCCTCGAACTCCGCCACAGCCTCGTCAAGAAGAGCCAGTGGATCTTCGGCGGCGACGGCTGGGGCTATAATATCGGATTCGGCGGCCTCGACCACGTGCTGGCCAGCGGCGAGGATGTCAGCCGAAGGCCGCGAACACCGCTGAATAAGTCAAATATAGTGAGCAACGTCGTCGTCGACACCGAGGTGTACTCCTGCTATGGCTGCGAACACCTTATAATCAAATCAAATGGAGTGAGCAACACCGGCGGACAGAGCTCGAAGGTCACCCCGGCTGGTGCCGTCGCCAAGTTGCCTCCACAAGGTCGGCAGCCACAGCACGCCACCAGCGGCAAGAAAATCCGCAAGAAAGACCTCGGCATGATTGCCAAGAGCTACGTCTATGTCGCCCAGGTCGCTATGGGCGCCAGCCAGGCCCAGTACTTCAGCCGTATGCCGCGAACACCGCTGAATAAATCAAATGAAGTGAGCAACGTCATCAAGGAGGCTTTTATTCTCCGTTCCCTTCGGTCACTATCGAAAGTCCACTAGACTTTCTTCACATACCACGGCCCGTCGCTCTTCCATCGCCTTTATCCGAAAAGTGGAGACTTTTCGGGGCTCGGCTCACAGGTCCACTGGACCTGCTCGTACGCTAAGCCCCTGCAATCAGCCGAAGGCCGCGAACACCGCTTATATCAATCAAATGAAGTGAGCAACCACGGTATCAAGATTGGTATGGGTCGCACCCAGAACGAGGAGAAGAAAGCCGTCGAGTGCGGCTACTGGCACCTCTGGCACTACAACCTTGCTGAGGAAGAGGAGGGTGTCGGCTCGGCCGACAACCCCGCACCTGTGCGCAAGAACGGCTTCCACCTCGACTCGAAAGAGCCCGACTGGAGCAAGTTCCGCGACTTCATTATGGGCGAGGTCCGCTACAACTCCCTGATGAAGACCTTCCCCCAAGAGGCCGAAGAACTCTTCGTCGCCACCGAGCGCAATGCCAAACTGCGCTACGAGGGATATAAAACTTTGAGTCAATTACCAGATCGGATTCTGGATTGTGGCACATTTTGATTTGTGACCAAATTACACAAGCTGGGCGGCCCGAGAGAGCCACCCAGCTTCCAAATATTAGGGGAGTTCTATAAATTAAATGACTAAATTTCATTTTGTTATATCAATGTATTTTCGTATTTTTGCAGTATTAACAGAATAATGCAGCATATATGAAATACCGGTGTTGGGTTATTTGACAAGGAGAACACCCTTCAGGAATTACTCGAAAACGGCAATCCACTACCCAAGTTAAAGGAAATCATAGACTTCGAGCAGTTCCTGGCGAGCGGTTCTACGGGTACAAGAACAACGTGGAGATATGCAACAAATCCAAGCTGATACGAAACTACACGGTGTGTGCCGCCAACCGCCACGACTCCAAGGAGACGGAGCGCGTACTGACAGAGCCGCCCAAGGAGGCCCACGGAGAACCGACATGGCTCGACGCGGGATATGCTGGGATGGAAGATGTGGTGAGAGCGAAGCACATGACTCCGATAATCTGCGAGAAAGGCAAGAAGGGTCATCCTTTGACTGACGAGCAGAAGGAGCACAACCGCCAGAAGTCGAAAGTGCGGAGCCGGGTGGAGCATGTCTTCGGATTTATGGAACAGACAATGGGAGGTTTAGTGTTCCGAGGAGTGGGAATGGTGAGGGCCAAAGCCAACATTGCGAAAGTCGAGCGCAGAGCAAGCTTGCTTGATATGCCGAGATGCAGCAATGTCACCATAGGTAACATTGCACTGACAAACCTTGTCTACAACATGTGCAGACTTGTGCAGATTAAGAAATACCAACCTAATTTAATTGCGACTCAATAGACAGAATATCAAATGATTACCCACCCCGTCAAAAATATGGTAAATAATTTATTGTCAAATGAAAAAATAGTCGTATCTTTGTACCCGTAAACTGATTGTTAAACAACGGTTGTCTGGCAGATTAATGGGTTCTGTCTGTTTGGATGACCAAAAAGCGAATAAATAGAACCCACCTTATATTTTCCCTGGGGAGATCCTCATTACTGGATTTATCAATTGGCTTTCATTAGAAAACTACGAGTAACATTAATAATAAAACCTATGAAAAAAATAGTTCTGATTTGTTGTGGGGGCCTGTTATTTACAGCCATGACTTGCACAAAGGATAGTGACACTCAACATCACCATATCTCGTTTTACAACGCTTCTGCCTCTGACATTTATATATGCAGAGGCCATAACCATTCAGACACAACCCTTTTGTATGTCCAAGATGTAACGACACCAGGTTGGTTTTGCGAGGTGAAATCGCATTCTGTAAATAATGAAGAACTCGTCAATACTGATGCATATGAGGTTGATTTGAACACACATGACACCCTAATCGTGTTCGTGTTCAATGCTGACACTTTGGCGTTGTACGGGTGGGAATACGTCAAAGAGCATTATTTGATTGCACAACGTTATGACTTGAGTTTGAAAGACTTGCAGCTTTTAAGTTGGCGCTTGCAATTTCCTCCTTCCTCCGAGATGCAGAATATAAAAATGTGGCCGCCCTATGGGACATACGACTCCTTGATATTTCAGAATGAATAGACACAAGCCCTTATGGGCGCGAACGGCTGCGAATATGAAATAGAAACTATAAATTCGCGTTACATAGATTATATCTACGCAGAAGGAAAGATTGTGGCACTACATGTACATAATACCACCGCCAATGCCGACAGCATCTACTACGTGCAGACCGACCTGCTCGGAAGCAGGGAGCGCATTGTGGACGGCAATCGGAATGTCGTGCAAAGTTGTCATTTCGACCCGTGGGGCAACCGCATGAGTGCCTCCGACTGGACGGTTAGTCAAGACGGCAGTGACTTCGCTTTCCGCCGCGGCTTTACCGGCCATGAGCACTACGATCGCTTCGGTATCATCAACATGAACGCCCGCCTCTACGACCCAGTGCTGGGTCGCTTCTTCTCCCCCGACCCACAGGTGCAGAACCCCTTCTCCACTCAAGGATTTAACCGCTATTCCTATTGTGGAAACAATCCGATAATGTATATTGATGAAGATGGAGAGTTCGCATTGTGGCTTGCCATGTTTAAAGTAAAGTTTGACAAGTCATTTTATAATCATCATGACGACCTTGTTAAGACAAAATATGGCTATATCTGAGTCTTCTGTTGGCCAGAAAGGCCAAAACACAACAGTCCTAGGGCATTACCCCAGGTGGTTTTACATGTCAAACTTTAACTATTAACTACTTAAAATGGCTTACGCGGAAGACCCAGGCTCCTTTGGTCTTGCTGAGGTCCTCATGGGTGATGTTGCCCAAGCGGATGTAGAGGCTGCCGGCAAAATAGAAGTGAGAGATGATTTTGTCGCATCCCAGCAGTTTCACTTGTGAGAACAGCCCTGGACGCGGAATGTTTTTCAGCACCAGGGTGTTGCCGTCGAGGTGGGTGGCAATGGCGTAGAGATTGTCGCCGCGGCGGGTGTAGAAAACTGTGCTGTCGCGCTCGCACATCTTGGTGAACGGGCGGCTCCCATAGATAGCTTCACCGTTCACCTTCATCCAGTTGCCAAGGTCGTGCAGGCGCTCTTGCTGCAGCAAGGGGATGGTGCCGTCGGCATCGGGCCCCACGTTCAGTGTCATGCCTCCGCCCGCTGCCACCAGCTTGACAAAATGGCGTATCAGCGAGTCGCTGGTGAGGTAGTTGCTCAAGGGCTCGTTCTTGTTGAGTCCGAAAGAGCGGCCTATGCCGCGGCATTCGGCCCAGGGCCGGACGGTGTCGGCAATGGCTCCCTTGTATTCGGGGGTCTTGAAGCCATGCTGAGTGCCGCTGCCCCAGCGGTCGTTGACGATGGCCTCCTCGCCTACGGTGTTGTAGTACCACGAAATAATCTCCGGGGCGCGGAACTGCTCGGCACTGTTCTGCCATTCGCCGTCGGCAAAGATAAGGCTGGGCTTATATTTGCTGACCAGCTCTTTGAACTGGGGAATCATGTAGTCGTCCACATATTCGCCAATGGCACTGTCGGGGTCCTGCATCCATATATGCAGCCGGTTGGTCCATTCGGTCAGGGAGTAGTAAAACCCCATCTTCATGCCCTCAGCACGCACACAGCGGGTGAGTGTGTCCACAATATTCATGTGCGGGCCGGTGACCACGCTGTTCCAGTTGGGCTGGTAGCGGCTGTTCCAGAGGCAATAGCCGTCATGGTGTTTGGTGACCAGCACCACATATTTGGCTCCTGACTCGGCAAACAGCTTGGCCCACTCCTGCGGTTTCCAATGCTCGGCAAACCACGTCTGGGCATAAAGGGTATAGAGGTCGGTCATCTTGGGCCGTTGCTTCACACCGTCGCTATTGCTGAGGCGGCCGCTCCACTGGTCGCCCAGCAGGTAGCCCCAGCGTCTGTTGAAGTCAGCCATCTCCTTCACCCTGATGCTGTCGCCCAGCATCAGGCCACGGTAGAACCACTCGCCGTAGGACTCGGCTCCGGCATAGGCGGGCACGGAATAAAGACCCCAGTGCACAAAGATTCCCAGTTTGGCATCCTGAAACCATTGTGGGTAACCGCGCTGGTTGATGGACTCCCATGTGGGTTGCACCTCTTGGGCCCGGATACCCACTCCCAGCACGAGTGAGAAGAAAAATATAGCTGCTATATATCTAAATCTATTCATAAAAGAGTCGTTATCAATCAATAATATGTTTTACGCTCAAAACGCTCAAATTGCAAAGTTACAAACTTTTCCTCAATTAGTGAGTCCTTATATGATTATTTAACCATCCACCCCCAGCTGTATACCTGTCGGAGACAGGCGATGTGCCCAAGCGCAACTAACACCATATATGCCGATAGGCGCAGTGTGGTGCGTAAGAGTATGTGCCTGTCGGAAGGTGGCCTTGCGGCAGAACCGCTGATCCGGAGGTGGCATCACAGAAGCCAATTTTGGCGAGATAGGATTGCTAAATCAAAAAAAAATAGTATATTTGCACCATGATCCAGAAACGGTTTCTGGCTATAAGTTATTAACAATCTTAAAAGTACAAAAAATGAAAAGTAGATTTTCTTTAGTTTTGATGGCCTTTGTGGCAGCAACTATGCTGTTCAGCAGTTGCAAAAAAGATGACTCCGAACTGATTCTCGGCACCTGGAACCTCAACGGTGAGAAGTCCTATATGTCTTGGACCTATGGACAAAGTTCCGAAACAGAGAACATGTCTGATGTGAAAGGTACTTTCACTTTCAAGTCGGACGGCACAGTTGTCATTGCCTCTGAAGATGAGGGTGAGCCAGAAGAGGTTACTGGTAGCTATACCCTTGCCGAAGGCAAACTGACCATTACAGAACCTAGCGAGGGTTCCCAGATTTTCAATATTGAGAAGCTCACCAAGAGTGACCTCATTATCGGTCAAAGCGAGTCACAGGTAATCGATGGTCAGGAGTATTCCATGGCTATTCACATGGAATTCACCCGCTAGTTAGCACAACTAACAGTCTAAAAGGCATCCGCATTTTCGGTGGATGCCTTTTTTTGTTTGCCTTGTGATGGTTAGGCACGGACAAAAAAGAGAAGGGAACCTTCCCATGAGGCTCCCTTCTTGGGTTTATGTATTTATGATTGGAGGATGTGAATCGGATTGAAAAACCTGCCTCAAATCATCTCGGCAGCCACTTTCATGGCGGCATCCAGTCCGGCCATGTTCTTGCCGCCCGCAGTGGCATAACCGGGTTGGCCGCCGCCGCCGCCCTGTATTTCCTTTCCGGCGGTGCGGACAATGTTGCCGGCATTCTTGCCGGCGTCCACGCGGTTCTGGCCGAGGGCCACCAGCAGCGAAGGTTTGTCACCCACGGTGCTGCCCAGCACAATGGCCATGTCGGGGAATTGGGTGCGCAGTTGCAGCATGACATCGCGCAGTTGGTTGAGCTCCATGTCCATCTTCTTGACAAAGACGGGGTTTTGCTTCAACTCCTCGGCCATGCTTTTGCCAATGGCCTGCATCTGTTCTTTGTGGAACTGCTCCACTTGTGAGCGTAGGGCAGTGTTGTCGTCCATCATCTTTTGGACCGCTGCCATAAGGTCCTTGCTCTTGAACATCTCGCGGATGTTGTCTAAGGTATCTTGCAGGGTGTCTACATAGGTCTCGGCTGCGGCCCCGGTTACGGCCTCGATGCGGCGCATACCGGCGGCAATGGCTCCCTCGCTGACAATGCGCAGGGTGCCGATGCGGCCTGTGTTAGAAATATGTGTGCCACCGCAGAACTCAACGCTGTCGCCAAATTTGACCACACGAACAAACTCGCCGTATTTCTCGCCGAAGAGGGCCATGGCTCCCAATTTCTGTGCTTCGGCTATGGGCATGGCGCGATGCTCCTCAAGCGGGATGGCGCTGCGGATGTCTTCGTTGACCAGACGTTCCACTTCGCGGATTTCCTCATGGGTGAGTTTGGCAAAATGGGAGAAGTCGAAACGTAGGCGCTGGTCGTCAACGCTGGAGCCCTTCTGCTCGACATGGGTGCCCAGCACTTTGCGCAGGGCTTTGTGCAGCAGGTGTGTGGCACTGTGGTTGCACTCGATGGCCGTGCGGCGACGGCCATCCACCTTGGCCATATATGTGCCGTCGAGGTGCTCGGGCAGTTGGTTGACTATGTGGATGATAAGGTTGTTCTCTTTTTTGGTGTTGACGATGGCTACCTCTTCGCCCGACACATGGGTGAGGGTGCCTTGGTCGCCCACCTGTCCGCCCGACTCACCGTAGAATGGGGTGTGGTCGAACACCAGTTGGTAAAACTCTTTGTCTTTGACTTTCACATGGCGGTAGCGCACAATCTTGACCTCGGCCTCCAACTGGTCGTAGCCGAGGAACTCTTGGTTCACTCCCGGAATCAGCTCCACCCAGTCGTCGTTTTCCACGGCGGCGGCAGCGCGCGAGCGGTTCTTCTGCTCGGCGAGGCCTTTTTGGAAACCCTCCATGTCTACGGTCCAGCCCTTTTCGGTGGCCATCAGTTGGGTGAGGTCCACGGGGAAGCCATAGGTGTCGAAAAGTTCGAAGGCGAAGGCTCCGTCGATGACCTTGTCGCCCTTGTCGGCATGGGAACCCACGTAGTCTTCAAAACGGTTGATGCCGTTGGCCAGCGTCTTCAGGAAGGATTGCTCCTCTTCTTGGATGATATGGTGGATGAGGCTGCTCTGTTTGTTCAGCTCGGTATATTGGTGTCCCATCTGGTTCACCAGGGTGTCTACCAGTTCATGCATAAAAGGTTGGCGGAAGCCAAGGAAGGTGTAGCCGTAGCGCACGGCGCGGCGCAGGATGCGCCTGATGACGTAGCCTGCTTTGGCATTGCTGGGCAGTTGTCCGTCGGCAATGCTGAACGAGACGGCACGCAGGTGGTCGGCAATTACGCGCATGGCAATGTCGGCTTCTTCATTCTGGCCGTAGGCCATTCCGGCCTTATGCGCAATCTCTTGGATAAGGGGTTGGAAGACATCGGTGTCGTAGTTGGACTGCTTGCCCTGCATGACCATGCAGAGGCGCTCGAAGCCCATGCCGGTGTCGATGTGCTTGGCTTTCAGGGGTTCCAAGGTGCCGTTGGCCAAGCGGTTGAACTGCATGAACACTAGGTTCCAAATTTCAATCACCAGCGGATTGTCCTTGTTGACCAGTTCGGCTCCCGGAATCTTGGCCTTCTCTTCGGCATTGCGAATGTCGATATGAATCTCGCTGCAGGGGCCGCAGGGGCCTTGGTCGCCCATCTCCCAGAAGTTGTCTTTCTTCGAGCCCTTCAGTATGCGGCTTTCCTCGATGTGCTCTTTCCAGAAGTCGTAGGCCTCGGTGTCCATCGCCAGGCCCTCTTTCTCATCGCCGCCGAAGACGGTGACATACAGGTTCTGCTTGTTGATGTGCATCACCTTGGTGAGGAATTCCCAGGCGTAGGCGATGGCCTCTTTCTTGAAATAGTCGCCAAAAGACCAGTTGCCGAGCATCTCAAACATGGTGTGGTGGTAGGTGTCGTGGCCCACCTCTTCAAGGTCGTTGTGCTTGCCGCTCACACGCAAACATTTCTGTGAGTCGCAGGCACGGAGATAGGGCGCGTCGACATTGCCCAGGAAGATGTCCTTGAACTGGTTCATGCCGGCGTTGGTGAACATGAGGGTGGGGTCGTTCTTGACGACCATGGGGGCACTCGGAACAACATGATGGTTCTTGCTCTCGAAAAACTTGAGGAACTGGCTGCGTATTTCGTTGGATGTCATAATGTTGAAATGAATTAAAATTCGTCCCGTTCCACTAGCAGGATGGCGTTCTGGGGGACGATGAAATATTTTTCGTTGTTATATTTAATCTCTATGGCATTTTTCTGGAGGAAAAGGGCTAGGTCGCCGGGCTGCACCTGTAGCGGCAGGTAACGGGGGGTATTACTTTTTTGGTTCCACACCTCGCCGTCTTCCATGCTGGGCAGCGGGTAGCCCGGGCCGCATTTCAGTATATAGCCCGACTGGATATTCTCCTTGTCCTTATATCCGGCGGGGAGATAAAGGCCGCTGCTGGTGCGGTCTATGGCATCGTTGGGTTTGATTAAAACCCTGTCTCCCACTACAATAAGTTTCTCAATGTTAGCTGTCATACTTTTCAATTGAATTTGCAAAAATACATTTTTTTTTCGGCTCAAAAGAAAACTCCCTCAGAATAATTTGTTTTGGCCCTCTTTGGAACCTTCTTTTTTGTCGTCTGCAAAGTGGCGGGTGACTCTTATGTACATAGTCTCTATCCATTTCGGTTGTCAATTGCGGGAAACAAAAATCCCCGAGTGAGGCACCCGGGGATTATATATATATTATTTGTACTTAATTATCTTAGAAGTAGTACGGAGCCTTTGACTCGGGTGGTGGATACGCTGCCGGCGCGGGTGTAGGTAATGACATAGGGGTAGGCTCCGGTGGGCAGGGCGGTCCCATCGTGGGTGCCGTCCCACTGGAAGTGCTGGTCTTCGCTCTCATACACCAACATGCCGCGGCGGTTGAAGATGGCTATGTGGAAGTGGTCCATTGCACTGGGACAGATTACGAAGAATCTGTTGTTCTCGTTCTTGTTGGGGGTGAAGACGTTGGGGCGGTAGAAACCGAAGGTGTCCACCTTTATCCAGAAGGTGGTGTCTACGTGGCAGCCCACTTCGTTGTAGCTGCGCAGGGTCACCCAGTTGGAGTTGGCCTGATAGATGTCGAAATGGTGGGTGACGGACTGACCGGTGCTGGTGCCGCCATCGCCAAAGAGCCACTGGGTGTGGTCGCGTCCTAGGGAGTTGTCGGTGAAGTTGACCACGGGAATGTCGGTGTCGATATAGTGGGGGCTGTACTCGAAATCGAGTTCTGGGACGGTGACATACTTCACCAAGAAGTTAATGGCTGCAATGTCGCAGCTGTCGGCCGCATAGCCAATGAGATAGTAGCGGGTGTCTTGAGTGGGCGAGACCATGATGGTCTGATTATGCTCCTGGCCGTTCAAAGAGGGATCTTGTGGAATGGCGTACCAGAGGTAGTAGAGGGCACCGCTGCCAGTGAGGGTGACTACGCTGTCGGGGCATATCTTGCCGTGGGCTGGTTGGGCGGTAATCTTGGTGGTGAGCAGGCTGATGTTGACGCTGTCCCAAGCCACACAGCCAGAGTTGGTCATTATCTTGAGGTAGTAGCGGGTTTTGGGTTGCGTGGGACGTACCATCAGTACGGGACCTGTGCAGATAGGCGTTTCGCCCTCCTGATTGAGGTGGCGGTACCATTCAAAGCTGCAGCCGGTGACCGGGGTGCTGACGGTGACATGGGTTTCGTGGCCGTTGCAGATGATGGTGTCGTTGCTGTATATGATTTCTGGGTTGTGGAAGAAAAAGATGGTGTCGTAGAGCGTGTCGCTGCATCCCGCTTCGTTGAAGGTGATGAGTCTAAAGGGGTTGGTGAACTCGGTGAAGGATTTGACTAGTTCGCGGGTGGAGTTAAGGGTTTGGCCGCCAGCGTCGCTGTCGATGGTGTCGCCCACAAATTGCCATATGCGTCGGGTGACTCCTTCGGTGAGGTCGGTGATGGTGGCAACGTCGCCTTCACAAAGGGTTCGCTTGTCGATGGAAATCTGGTTGTCGGGAGGAAGGATGGGCCGGACGGTGAAGGTATAGGAGGAGAAACAAGTGGTGTCCTCCGTGTACATGGAGAGGGTCACGGCATGTATGTTGTTGTCGGAGAATTTATATTTGACTATTTTGCCGTGCATGGTGTCGAGTATGGGGGTGTCGTTGGTGCTGCCCTGAAAGAAGGTCCAAGTGGTGGAACTGTCCACGAGGGTGGGGGCTCCCTGTCCTTCATAGGGGACATAGCCGAGGGCGTAGAAAGTAATGGTACTGTCGCAGTTGAGCGAGTCAAGGGCATTGATGATGGGCTTAGTGTTGCTGACGGTGGCGTAGACGGTGGACTCAAAGGGCATGTCGGGATTCATGGCGGAGGTCATGACACACTTGTAGGTAGTAGTGCCGACGGTGTCGCCCGTATTGGTGACAAAGTCGGGCAGGCGGGAGACATAGACGTTGTTTGTGCTGGTGGCTTGGACCAAGCGGAAGGGGACGGTTGCCATCGTGGCTGAGTTGCTGGTGTTGCCGCTGTAGCCGTTGTCGGCCACATACCAGGTGTAGGTGAGCAGGCCCTCGGGGGCGTGCAGAGTGTCCACGGCATCGGATTCACCGCCAGGGCAGCCAGAGGCCGTGATGGCCATGGGTTGGCAGCTGCCAGCGATGTAGGCATAGATGGGGTCGACATTGTAGAGGCAGTCAGAGGTGTACATTTCCACTCGCACGGAGTCGTAGATATAGTCAATCAGACTGATAGCCACGCGGGTCCAGGGTTTGTAGCAATAGCCGCAGTAAGTGGCTCCCGAAGCACCTCCGGGGCGGCCGTCAATCCATGGGGCTGGCAGTGCTCCAGAGAATGTGGGTGCCGGCACATTGTAGAAGAGGGCAGGGGTGAGGGGCTCATTGTTCCACTGGCCGGTGGCACTATTTTTGCCCACCACGCGGATGGAGAATTCTCCCGCATCATAGGCCGTGTGGGAATATTTGCGGGCCACAATGGCATAGTCAATGAAGAGCAGGGCATTCTGCGAGTTTACGCGCATGGTGTAGTAGAGCGCCTCGGAGCCTTTGTTGTTGCCCTCGTTGTTGATGTCATAGACCGCGTTGCCGGTGGAGCGCATGTCGCCCAGTCGGATGCTGGAAGTATGCCCGGGTGCAATGCGCTGCATACCCTGGCCACTGCTGTTGATGGTGAATTCGTCCAGACCGGCATTTTCCGAGGTGACGATGGTGAAACGGTGATCGTTGGCATCGTTAAATGTGTGGGCGCAGCCCGTGCCAGGATAGGCCCCGCAGGTGTATTGGCAGTAGCCTGAATAATAGTTCGAGGAAAGTATTTCGGCACCAACGATGGGCCTGTGAGAACTTTTGACACAGGTGCTGAGGATGTTGTTTCCTGTGCTTCCTCCTGTGCCCGCCACGCGGTCGCCAACACGGGCCGACCATGAACCGGCGGATCCGGCGGTCCTATTAAAATTGGTGGGGTTGTGTAGCCCCGGACATGCTGAACTTGACTGAGCTTGAGCGGCAACAGCCCCTAGGCATATTAGTACGGCAATAAGAATATAGCGTTTCATAAAAAATATTTTTTTTATCTATCTATAAGACTATTTTTTTGTGGATTTGTTGCAAATAATATCGTATTTAACTATTTTTTAACTCCTTGTTGCGTTTTTTTTCAGTTTAAACTCTTTTGTCTAGTTCGGGCAGGAGGTTGGCTTTCCACTGAGTGTAGTCGCCTGCAATGATGTGCTCGCGGGCCTGGGTCACAAGCCAAAGGTAGAAGGTGAGGTTGTGAATAGAACAGATTTGCAAACCGAGAATTTCTTCGGCCCGAATGAGGTGGTGGAGATAGGCCAGGGTGTATACGCGGTCGCACTCGGCATGGCTTTCGGGGTCGATGGGCTCGAAACAGGACTCCCACTTCTTGTTTTTGATGTTGATGGTGCCGTGGCGGGTAAACAGAAGGCCGTTGCGCCCGTTGCGTGTGGGCATCACGCAGTCGAACATGTCCACGCCCCGTTCGATGCCTTCCAAGATGTTGGCCGGGGTGCCTACGCCCATCAGGTAGCGGGGTTTGTCCTTGGGCAGGATGGCGTTGACCACTTCAATCATCTCGTACATGGTTTCGGTGGGCTCGCCCACGGCCAGTCCGCCGATGGCGTTGCCCTCGGCCTCTTTGGAGGCAATGTATTCAGCCGACTGCCGCCGCAAGTCAGGGTACTTGCAGCCCTGCACTATGGGGAAAAGGCTCTGGTGATAGCCGTAGAGCGGTTCCGTCTCGCCAAAACGCTGGCAGCAGCGGTCCAGCCAGTGGTGTGTCAGCTCCATGGCCTTCTTGGCATAGCGGTAGTCACTCTCGCCTGGGCAGCACTCGTCAAAGGCCATCATAATGTCGGCCCCAATGACGCGCTCAATATCCATCACCCGCTCGGGGGTGAAGAGGTGCTTGGAGCCGTCGATGTGTGAGCGGAAGGTGCAGCCCTCCTCTTTCAGTTTGCGGTTCTCAGCCAGCGAAAACACTTGAAAGCCGCCGCTGTCGGTCAGCAGCGGACGTTCCCATCCGTTGAAACCGTGCAGTCCACCGGCCGCCTTCAGAATGTCAAGACCGGGGCGCAGGTAAAGATGATAGGTGTTGCCGAGGATGATTTTGGCATCCACATCCTCGCGCAACTCGCGCTGGTGCACGGCCTTTACGCTCCCTTGCGTACCCACAGGCATAAAAATAGGGGTGGGTATATCGCCGTGGTCAGTATGGATGACGCCTGCGCGCGCGTTACTTTTATTGTCTTCTATTATAATATCAAATTTCATAAATGGCAACCTCTCAGTGTGTCATGATGTAAAGTTATCAACAGTCGGTTGATATTTCAATGTGCAAAGATACAAAAAAAATCGAAAATATTATATATTTTTGCAAATTGATTAATTAATCAACAAAATGGACTTTTCTCATATATTGACAGAACCTTACACGCTGACGCTGACCGCCGTTTTGGCGATAAGTCTGATTGTTTTGTGCATTTATTACGGTCTCTTTTATTTCCGCGTGGGTCATTACCGAGGTCCACGAAAGAAAAAACAACCCGCTTCCGACGTCGTCCCGCTGCCTCCCGTGTCGGTGGTCCTCACGGCGCAGAACGATGCCGAGTGGCTCAAGACCAACCTGGTCTACCTGTTGGAGCAGGACTACCCCGATTTTGAGGTGGTCGTTGTGGACAACCGGTCGGCCGACGATACCGTGTCGGTCCTCAAAATCCTCTGCAAGAACTACGCCCACCTCAAGGTGGTCCCCATGGTGGAAAACGCCAACGGCTACCGGGGCAAGAAATATCCCATGTCCATGGGCATCAAGTCGGCCAAGAACGACATACTCATCTTTGCCGACCCCAACTGCCGCCCCATCGACCTGACCAATTTCCACTGGCTGAGAGAGATGGTGGCAGGCTATGAGAGCGACAAGACCGAAATCGTCCTGGGCTATAGCGGCATACAGCCCAAAAACAGCCTTTTCAACTGGCTGCAGCAGTATGACAACCTCGACTACAGCACCGAGTATCTGGGTGCCGCCATCATGCGCTGCCCCTTCACCGGCAACGGACGCAACCTCAGCTACCGGCGCAGCATGTTCATGCGCAACCGCGGATTCATCTATCACTACAGCATCCCCGACGGTGCCGACGACATGTTTGTCAACCAAAACTGCAACGGTGCCAACACACGCGTGGTGCTCACCCCCGACTCCTTCACCCTGGTGGAGCCCATGCCCACGGTGGCCCAGTGGCATTCCTACCGTAAGCACCGCACTGTCACCCACAAATACTACCCCTTCGGCCTCAAACTTCAGCGGCTCGTCCGTCCCCTCTCTGTGGTCCTCTTCTATCTGGCTGGTGCCCTCCTGCTGTTGGCCGGAACCATGCCCTGGCCCGTTCTGGCCGCTGCCCTGCTGGTCAAGCTGGCTTGGCAGATAGTTGCCGCCGCCCAGGCCTCGGGCAGGCTGATGGTCAAGCCAGTCGTCTATTGGTTGTCGCCCCTTCTCGAAATTTATTTTTTATTTGCAAATACTATTTTATCAATATCTCCGTTACCTAAGAAATAAAAGGCACTACGGAGCTTAAAATGGATAACAATCAGCTTAGCGATAAAGCCCAGCGGGACTATCAACTGGTCTTGGCCGCCCGAGAGAAAGGCGACCAGCGGGCCTATTCTGAACTGATGCGTTTCTATCGCGAGCCCATCTACATGATGCTGCTCCGCATGACCCATAGCCCCGTCGATGCCGACGACCTCACCATTGAAACCTTTGGCAAGGCTTTCTGCCAGTTGCACACCTTCACGCCCAAGTATAGCTTTGCCACTTGGCTGTTCACCATCGCCAGCAACCGCGGCCTCGACTTCATCCGCCGCCAACATATGGACACCATCCCGCTGAGCGACCTGGCCGTCAATGACGAGGACGAACCCTACGAGTACCCCATCCCTTCCGACGACGACAACCCCGAGGAAGCCCTCATCACAGAGCAACGTATCGCCCTAATCCGTCAACTGGTCGACCAACTGCCTCCCCGCTACCGCCAGATAGTTAAGATGCGATACTATGAGGACCTCTCTTACGAAGAGATAGCCCAAAAGTTGCACATCCCCTTGGGTACAATGAAGATACAGTTGCGCCGTGCTCGTATGCTCCTTGCCCAGACCATCCAAAAACACAAGCACAGCCTATGAAGCACCAACTATCCCTTCTCCTCATTCTTTTCTTAGTCTTCTCCTTGCCGCTACAGGCACAAAGGAAAAAGTCCGCTGGCGAAGTTCACCGTATGTCTGGGCTTTATCTCACCGTTGATGCCGGACTGCTTATCCCCAACAGCAAGCAGGCCAATTTCTATAGCGGTCGCCCCGGCAACACCAACACCATCGACCGCGTGCTCCACAGCGAAATGTACGGCCCTCCAATATGGAACAGCCTGGTGGACGGCGGCTACATCTCGCCCAGTGCCATTGGCGACTACTCCCAGTTGCAAGTGGTCGAATACCCCAATATGTACTACCGCCTCACCTACCAGCTGGGCGTAGGCTTTCGCTATGTCTATGAAAGTGGCTGGGGATGGCTGCTCCGTTTCGATTACAGCCAGCTCACTGCCGCCGGCCGTTTCAACCTCTCCAGCAACAACGGCACCGGCATCCTCGGCTCCAACCAATATGTCACCTCCGACATCTACGGCATCGAGCGCCGCACACTCATCGACTTTGGCATTGCCAAGCGCATTCCTCTCACCAATCTGATTGACCTGGAAATGGACTTGGGTTTCGACCTCAACAGCACCGTAGTCTCTCAGAACGGCATCCGTGTGGCGGGCCGCACCTACAGCATTCTCGACGTTTGGGGAGGCTACCCCCCATCGGCCTATACCGCCGCCTATGACTACCTCAACGAAGGTGCCATCGGCATCGGCGGGTTCGGCACCCTGGCCGCCAGCTACCTCTCCAAGGTGGGCAGCATCGACTTTGGCTACTCCTTCTACTATGTGCAGACCAAGTTCACCGACTACAACAACGACGACTGCTATGCACCCCAGCACGTCGTCTTCTTCCGTTTCAATGTCAATAATTTCAAGTTCTTCGACTAGAGACTAAATAATTTATCATATAACACCTTAACAATTAAATGATCCAGTTAACAGACCTTTCGCAATCCGATCACACGCATTTCGCCAAAGATCTATTTGAATCGGCATTTCCCGATGAAGAACGACCTCCTTTCGGGGAGTTGAAGCATCGTAACAAACAAAAATTTCATTTCATGGTTGCCACCAACGACACCGATGATGGCGACGACCCTGTAGGAATCCTCACCTACTGGACTTTCGAAGATTTTATCTATATTGAGCATTTCGCCATTGCCGAGGAGCTCCGCAACCAAGGACTGGGCAAAGTGGTCTTTCTCAATTTCCTCTCTCAGCAGAAAGAGCAGATTGTGCTCGAAGTGGAGCGGCCCCATGACGAGGTGTCCGAAAACCGCATCGAGTTCTATTCCAGTATGGGCCTCATTTCCAATTCTTTCGATTATATCCAGCCTTCCTATCATGGCGACCAAGTGACTGTGCCAATGATAATTATGACAAAATACGAAATCGACGATGAAGAATTTGCCGAAATTCGCGATATTTTGTACCGTGAAGTCTACAAATGCAAGCCTTCTAAGTTCTGATTGATAAAAAAATTTCAGTTTGCAAAACATAGAAAAATAGCGCGTTGCAAAGATACGGATAAAAAAAATAAAAAAAAATTTTGCTCATCACAAAAAAGTTCGTATCTTTGCAATCGCTTTTGAGGGACAGACACCTCGATACAGCATGGCTCCTTAGCTCAACTGAATAGAGCATTTGACTACGGATCAAAAGGTTGCAGGTTTGAATCCTGCAGGAGTCACACGAATAAGTTTTCATTTTTTGAATTGAATGGCCAGACGTGAGTCTGGCTTTTCCTTTTTCATCGAGCCCACCTTCCTCCGTCCGTCCTCCCTCATTAGTTCCCCCCCCCTTCGTCCGCTCCACACCCTTGCCTGCTGCTAAAAATGCTTATGCCGTCTTGTGCTTTATGTCATTTTCATCAGTCTCCTAGCTGTTCGTCCATCACAAATCCGTAGCTCTTCCGCAATCCATCCGTTACCGGCCCAATACTATTCCGATGTGGAACGGGTCGGATGCGTTTTTAAAATGTATTTCATTCTTGTTTTGGGTGGCCAGTGCTTGCTGTATGGATAGATGTTGTACTATTGGAGAGAGAATAATTAGCCATATGTCGGTTTTCAACCTCTCCATCCATGCCGGCGATAGCGTCTCGTTCTTTGCCGCCTTCATCCTTCCGCTGAGGGACAAACAGACCGTTGATGACGGCATTCGGTGCTTCTGCCACTTAGGCTTACCCCGCGACATGTTTGAATTACCAGTCAGCCACCTTCAGACACGTTTGGGCTGTCCAGTAGGTTGGCCCTTTCTTTTTGTTGTTCTACAATAATATTTGGCTATTTACGTTATTTCCTTGTCATTTATCATTATTACGTTATTATGAAAAAAGCTATTTTATTTCTGATGGTGTTTGCGGCCATGTTGCCGATGTATGGGCAAAGCACCGAGATGGCCCGAGCCAAGAAAGATTTTGAACGCGTAACAAAGCTGCTGGAGAGTCAGCACTACGCCGATGCCTACGGTGTGGCGGACAGCCTGCGGCAGGTGGGCTTGAAAACGGCCACGGCAGGAAAGGCCGATCCAGCCACGTCGCGTCTGTTGCTCACCGCCACCTGGTATATGGAGTTGGCAGCCGTCCGGTATCAAGAGGATGTGAAGGACAGCAGTCTGGCCCGTTTTCGTGCCATTCTGCCCTATATGACTGTGGTTGACAGGTCGCTGTGCTATCTGTTTCTTGACAAAATAGACTCGGCCTTGGTGGACTCTCTGGCCTTGCGCGAGGTGCCCAACACCCAGTTGGCCCCCTTTGGCTTCCAGCCCGACGAGAAACGAGTTGTGAACACCACTCCCACGATGTACGACCTGTTGATGCATATGGCCATCGAGAAGAAGTCGGCCCGCGAGGCAGTCGTTCTGTCTGGACAGTTGGCCCATTGGTATCGCACTAAGCCTGCCACTCAAACGAACACTGCGCTGCTGCTATATAACGAGTTGGAGCATGCCCGCCGTCTGGCGGGGCTTCCCAATACGCCCCACGCCAAGCAGTATGCCGTCTATCAGCGGCTGCTGAACCGCTACCGTCAGACGGACGACCCCCAGATAGCCCAGCTCTACTATACGTTGGCCGACATGTATGACGGAGACAGCAACTACACGGCGGCCTTGGCCTACTGCGACAGCGCCTTTGCCCGCTTTCCCGAGAGCCTGGGCGGCATACAGTGCGCCCAACTGCGCGAGAAGATTGTTGCACCGAAGATAACCTTTCTATATACCCTAGCCGTCTATCCCGCTGGGCGCGATATGCTGTGTGATGTGCACAGCCGCAATGTGGACACGCTCTACTACCGGCTGGTGGATGTCTCGAAGGAGAACGGCTCTTTCACCTTCAACGACCGGACGCGCAAACGCCTGCTGGGACGGAAGGCGCTAAAAGCATGGGCGCAGCCGCTGCCTTCACAGGGTGACCATCGCCCGCAGCAGTACTATGGCTATATTCCCGCCATGCCCTCGGGTCATTATGCGCTGCTGGTCAGCACCACGCCCGATTTTACCCAAAGGGGGTTCGATGTGAGGACTTTCTCGGTGGCCGGGGCTGCCTTTGTGTGCACTGGTGGACAAGCCGCGGAAGAAGGCTATGTGGTGGACTATGTCACGGGCAAGCCCATCGCCAATCAGAAGGTGGAGCTGCAAGGGGTCAAAGACTGGGGCGAGAATTACTCCACCTTGGCCACCACAGTGACCGACAACCAAGGATTCTACCATTTCGACTACAAATCCACCAAAGAATACAATGTCCAGTATCGCCTGAAAACCCACTACGATGGGTTGGATATTTTTGATGACGAGTTAGGAAGCAGATACTATGGCACTAGGGACACGGTCGTTAACAACTGCCAACTCTTTTTCGACCGCCCCGTCTATCGGCCGGGCGACACCCTCCACTTTCTTTTTGTGGAAAGCCAGTTGCGCCACAACCGGCAGGGCATGACTGTCGCTGGGGCCAAGATAAAGATATTGCTGATGGATGTCAACTATAAATATATCGACTCGATTGCAGGCTCCACCGACACCTACGGTAGATTCGACGGTCAGTTTGTCATACCCGCACAGGCCTTGCCCGGAAATTATTCCTTAAAAGTGTTTAGCAACAATTCTCATATTCAGATTGATAATAGAAGTTGGGTGAGAGTGGAGGCCTACAAGCAACCCAAATTCACCGTCACGCTCAATGCCGCCGACCGCCACGATGCCAGAGGACACTCTGTACAGCCCGCCATGGGCGACAGTCTGGTCGTGGACGGCTTGGCTGCCTCCTACGGTCAGGTGCCCATCAGCGGGGCCAAGGTGGTCTACTCGGTCCGGCGGTCATATCTGCGCCCTTGGTGGCGTCGTTATTATAGCTCGGTCGAGCACCCGGAGACTGTCCTCTGTGCCGACTCCACCGTGACGGATGCCGAGGGTCACTTCCGCATTGCCTTTGTGGCTTCGCCCGACAGTTCGTTGGAACTCTCCACCCATCCCTGTTTTACCTATCAGGTGAATGTGGACGTAACCGACCTCAACGGCGAGACCCACAGCAAGAGTCTTTCGCTGCGGCTGGGCTACGAGAACAGCTTTATCGACATTGCCTCGGCCGGTGAGAAGTCCACTTGGGAGGCAGTGGAGTATCAGTACTGCGACCTCAACGGCACTCCATTGCAAGGCGAGATGCAGCTCACTGTGGAGCGGCTGCGGCAGCCCAAGAATCTTTGGCTGGATTACAATTTGAACTCGCACGGGCAGGTACATACCTTGCCCGAGGAGGAATTTCGCCGTCGCTTCCCCCTCACGCCCTATAGTATCGATGAAACCCACATGAGGAAATGGCCCGCCGAGAAGGTGGTGCTGAAAACACAGGTGCACTGCAAGGGGATGACCAGCAACTCGGTCCCCCTGCCTAAGCTGCCTGCGGGCATCTACCGCATCAGCATGAACTGCGGCAGTGTGAGCAACGTGGCAGTGGTGGTCTACACCCCTCGTGAATCCGTCCAGGTGCAGAGCATGGATCTGCTGTGGAGCGACCTGGCCCAGACCAAGGTGCATGTGGGCGACACGGTAACGTTGCGCTTGGGCACTCGGCATCACGACGTGACGGCTTTCTACCAACTGCTATGTGGCGACAAAGAGTTGGACCGCCGGGTGATGCATTTCGACGGGGACATGACCACGCTGAGAATACCCGTCACGGAGCAGATGCTGGGCGATTTCGACATCCACCTACATGCCGTTAAGGAGGGTCGCAGCGAGACAAAACAACTTCATGTGGAGGTGCCTCCAGTGCACAAGCAGATTGCGGTGGAGTTCATCACTTTCCGCGACAAACTCACGCCCGGCGACAAGGAGACCTGGACCCTCAGACTCACCCGCAAGGCCGCCACCCCCGATGGCCGCAAGCCCGTCTCGGTAGGCGACAGTGCGACGATGATGATGACCATGTACGATGCTTCGTTGGACACCTACTATGGCACCCTCAGCTATCTTTGGTGGCCTTGGCGGAGACAACAAGCTTCACCGCCCTTAAATGTGTACTTTGCTTTCCCCTATTACCGCAATTCATACTATGATCTCACTATTGAGAAACCCGTCACCAGCACCTACAATGGGAAAATCTTCAAGGGCAGCAATTTCACCGCCCTGCTCCATCGCGGCTGGGGGTGGGGTGAAGACCGCGTGGTGGCCATGGTGGCAGGCACGGCACGCGGAGAGTCGGGGATGGTGAGCAAACGCATGTACAAGAGCAACAATCTCGCAGCAGTGGCCAAAGAAGCAGTGGCCGAAGAAGAATGGCCAGTGGTTCAGACTGATTTGACCATTGTGGAAGACGACATGGAGGTCGAAGAGGAGTCTTATGCTTATGCTGAGGAGGGTTTGGAGCAAAAGGCAGAAGAACCTTACATACGCTCCAATCTCAGTACGTTGGCTTTCTTTGAGCCTACCCTGCGCACCGATGCTAACGGCACGGTAAGCTACAGTTTCACTGTGCCCGACCTGCTCACCCAGTGGAATGTGGAGGGGCTGGCATGGACACGCGATTTGGCCATCGGTCAGGTGGAGCGTTCACTTGTCACTCAGAAACAGCTGATGATTCAGCCCAATATGCCCCGCTTTTTGCGCGAGGGCGACACTGCTACCCTTATGGCCAAAGTGATGAACCTCACCGACAGCGACATGACCGTCACGGTGGACTTCTCCTTTGAGATTCCCGCCACGGCACAACGCCCTATGCAGCACCACGCCGACAGCCGCGAGGTGCATCTGCCCGCCCATGGCAACGCCATGGTGGCCTTCCCTGTCACCGTCCCGGTGGGTGGCACCGTGGGGACTTACCGCTTTATGGCTTGCGCCTCGCACCACAGCGATGGCGAGCAGGGGCCGCTGCCCTTGCTCACCAATCGGCAGGCAGTCACCATGTCTGTGTCGATGTTCATGAACGGCAAGGGCTCCAAAGAGTACACCATGAGTTTGCCCACTTCCTCTACCGCCGAGCCGGTGAGTTTCACGGTGGAGTATACCGCCAATCCTATTTGGATGGCTATACAGTCACTGCCCTACATGTCGGAGTGCGCCAACCCTTCTAACATCTATCTTTTCAACAGCTATTATGTCAACACTTTGGGCAAGACCATCGCCGACCAGTACCCCGAATTGAAACACTGTGCCGACCATGCATCGGAGATGGAGAGCCCCCTTTTCCGCAATGAAGAGGTGCGCCAGACCCTTCTGAGCGAGACCCCCTGGCTGCGCGATGGCACCAGCGAGGTTGAACGGCTGCGGCAGATTGCCAAATTCTACGACGGCGCAGCCCTTCAGCGTCAGGTAGCCGAGGCCCTTGCCAAACTGCAAAAGGCACAGCGGGCCGACGGCAGCTGGTCGTGGATGCCCGACGGCCGGTATGGTAGTACTTATGTCACACATTACCTGCTCAAAGGGTTGGGCAGTCTTTCGCGCCAGCGGCTGCGCACTTCGTCCCAGATGGAGCGGCGGGCACTCTATTATGCCGATAAGGAGGCTTATAAGGTCTATCAAGAGTGGATGGACTACCTCAAGAAGCATCCTGGCAGCACCTTCCGCCCCATTATGCTCGACTATCTCTACACCCGCAGCTATTTCTCCAGCCATGCCCTCAGCACCACCCACCAGAAGGCCTACGACTACTTCTATTCCAACGCGCGGCTGCACTATTCCAACTATACATCTCTCTATGACCAAGCCCTGTTGGCCCTCGTCTTCCAGCGCAGGGGCGATACCCGTCTGGCCCGCGAGATGGTTACCCGTATCAAGCAGAAGGCCCTCTACAGCGACGAGATGGGCATGTACTGGCGCGACAATCAGGCGGGCTATTTCTACTACCAACGCCCTGTGGAGACGCAGGCCCTGCTCATCGAGACTTTCCGTGAGGTGATGCCTTCCGACACCCTCTCAGTGGCGCAGATGCAGCAGTGGCTCCTGAAACAAAAACAAACCACCCGCTGGAGTTCCGACATTGCCACCCTGCGTGCAATTCAGGCCTTGATGCCCACCGAAAGGAGTGCCAAACGCACCTTTGGCAGGGTAGGGGAGGCCGACCACATCATTCTTTCGGGCAAGACGCTGATCGATACGCTGGCTTCCCCAGTCGAGGGGACGGGCTATGTGCGTCATACTTACAGGACCGACAGTTTGGCAGGGCTGAGTGCTTCGGGCACCATTTCTGCAACCATAGAGAGACCAAACAAGGGCATCAGCTGGGGAGCCCTTTTCTACCAGTACACCGAACAGATGGACAAAGTCCCTGCCAGCGAGACGGGCATTCAGATGTCGCGCCGCCTATACAGGGTCAACGCTGACGGCTCTTTGGCTGAGATTGTCCCCGGCGGGCAGGCACAACTGCATGTGGGCGACCGTCTGCGCATCGTCCTCACCCTCTCGTGCGACCGCAACTTAGAGTATGTGGAGATGAAGCACTTCCGTGCCGCCTGTTTGGAACCGGTCACCACTGCTTCCGGATGGTGTTGGAGCCGAGGCTTCGGCTACTATGTGGCCGTCAACAACAGCCATGATGCCATTTACATCGACCGCCTCGACAAAGGCAAATACACCATCGAAAGCACCTACTATGTCACCAACCCTGGTACCTTCACCTTGGCCCCAGCAGTCCTACAATGCCTCTATGCCCCCGAATTCCGCTCCACCACCTCCGGCCTGAAAGTAACAATCGAATAGAAACGATAGATGGGATAGATATGATAGATACGATAGAAATGATAGAAACGATAGAAACAATAGAAACGATAGATGTGATAGATAGGATAGACTAGTTTCTATCAAATCTATCCCTTCTATCAAATCTATCCCCTCTAAAAAAAACAAAATACCATGCAAGACAACAGCGTCCCTCAATACCACTACCTGCGCAAGCAGGCCCATTGGGAGAACCTCTGGTTCTACCAGAAAACCGTAGTCCTCTACCAGATGACTGTGGTCTTCTGTCGCCGATTTCTGCCTCCCTATGGCGACCGCACTGTTGACCAGATGGTGCAGGCCGCCCGCAGCGGCAAACAGAACATTGTAGAGGGCTCGGCCGACGGGGTCACCTCCACCGAGCTGGAATCGAAACTGCTCAATGTGGCCCGTGCCAGCATCAAGGAACTGAAAGAGGACTATCTAGACTATATTCGCAGCCATTCCCATTCCCTTTGGAACCAAATGCATCCGCGCTACAGCCCTATGCTGACTTTCTGCCAAAAACACAACAAAATTGAAGAGTATGAACCTTTCTTTGACCGTTGGTCCGACGAGGAAATGGCCAACGCTGCTGTAACCCTCTGTTGCATGGTGGACACCATGATGCAAACCTATCAGAAAAAGAAAGAACAAGAATTCGTCACCGAAGGCGGCATCAAGGAGCGCATGACTGCCGCCCGCCTAGGCTACCGCTCCGACAAGAAAGAAGAACTCGAAGCCGCCTACCAAGAAATCAACACCCTCCGAGCCCGCCTCCACCAACTAGAACAAGAAAACACCCACCTCCGCCAGCAACTAGAAGAATACAATCGAAAAACCCAAGAATAGCTCCATCTCTCTCTATCCCTTCTATCTCATCTATCAAATCTATCCATATTGTTATGCCAATCAGGTGGGCGGAGGGTTGTCTTGGTGTGTACTGTAAGTGTGTTGATTTTCAGTGCGGTGCGAGATAGGGTAACGTTAAGTTGCTTGGAAGGATGCACTTTTTTCTTGTGGATTTGAAAAAAATGTGTATCTTTGTACGTTTCAAATAGGTAATCTGTTTGAGAAGAAAGTATTAATAATTAATAACATAAATCTATTTTTCATATGCAACCTAAAGGTAACAAGTACGGCACTCATCGTGTCATCGAGCCCAAGGGCGTTCTTCCCCAGCCCGCCAACAAACTGGACAATAACATGGATGTTCTTTACGACAACGAAATCCTCATCGATGTCCAGACTCTCAATATCGACTCCGCTTCTTTCACCGACATCCACAACTATGCCAAGCAGCAGGCCGGCGAAGGCGCCAGCCAGGACAAAATTATGGAAGAGGTCAAGAAAGAAATGCTCCTGAACGTTGAGTTGCAGGGCAAGCACCGCAACCGTCGCACCGGTTCGGGCGGCATGCTCCTCGGCAAGGTCGAGAAGATTGGCGACGCTCTGAAAGGCAAAATTGACCTGAAAGAAGGTGACCGCATCGCTACCCTTGTCAGCCTCTCGCTGACTCCCCTCCGCATTGACGAGATTCTGGCTATCCGTCCCGAGGTCGACCAGGTCGACATCAAGGGTAAGGCCATCCTCTTCGAGAGCGGCATCTATGCCAAGATTCCTACCGACATGCCCGAAAAACTGGCCCTCAGTGCCCTCGACGTGGCCGGTGCTCCCGCCCAGACCGCCAAGCTCTGCCAGTATGGTCAGACCGTGGTTATCCTTGGCGCCGGTGGCAAGAGCGGTATGCTCTGCTGCTACGAGGCCAAGAAGCGCGTCGGCGTAACCGGTAAGGTTATCGGCATCGCCAACAGCCCCAAGAGCACCCAGCGCATTAAGGACCTCGGTTTCTGCGACATCGTGGAGAGTGCCGCCGGCATGACCCCCGTCCAGATTTACGAGATGGTTGAGAAACTGACCAACGGCAAGATGGCCGACGTGACCATCAACTGCGTCAACGTTCCCGACCAGGAGATGACCGCCGTGCTCTGCACCAAGGATGACGGCATCGTCTACTTCTTCAGCATGGCCACCAGTTTCACCAAAGCCAGCCTCGGTGCTGAAGGTATCGGCAGCGACGTGAACATGATTATGGGCAATGGCTACACCAAGGGCCACGCCGAGTTCACCCTGCAGGAGCTCCGCGAGAGCCCCGAGCTGCGCAAGATTTTCGAGGAACTCTACGCCTAAGAAACACCTCGTTCGATTTTAGCTCGACGAGTTGATAAACAAACCTGCCGGAGGACAGTCTCTTTCGGCAGGTTCTAATTTCACACTTTTCGTCACATGCCTTACCAACGGATAGCGTCAAAAGCCGACTACCACAGGTTCGTCAAGGCCGATGTGGAGGCCTATGGCTTGGAACGGCTTACGCCTCGTTTATGGCTGCAGGTGGACCAGCTTCGCTTTCTGCTGCGCCTGCGGCGTATCGAATACCTCACCAACTGCCGTCCTTGGCGTGTGCTGTCGCTTTTTTTGCTTGAGCTGCTCAACCACAGCTTGGCTGTGAGGCTGGGCTTCACCATTCCCAAAAACACCTTCGGCCCAGGGCTCTGCATTGTCCATAGAGGCACGGTAGTGGTCAATCCCGGAGTGCGGGTAGGAGCTGGCTGCCGGCTCCATGCGTGTACCAACCTAGGCGACTATAATGGCACCCCCGTTCTAGGCGACAATGTGTACATAGGCCCGGGTGCTAAAATCTACGGCCCCATCAAGATAGGCGACAATGTGGCCATTGGGGCCAATGCCGTGGTCAATAGTTCCTTCGGCCCCAACTGCACCGTCGGCGGCATCCCTGCGCGAAAGCTTTCCGACACAGGAGCCCGCGAGCATGGAGTCTTTGCCAGCAAGCAGTAGCGAATCTTTTCTCTGTGGTTTCTGAAAAAAACTTCTCTCCATTTCAATAAAAAGTTGTATATTTGCACTTTCAATTTTGTGTGCCATTGAGTGCGCATTATTTGTCTATATGATTGAATAATAAAAAATAATAATAATACAACAGTTTATATTATGAAAGTAAACCGTAGAAAAGAACTCTTCCCCAACGTCTCCGACGCTGAGTGGAATGACTGGAAATGGCAGGTGAAGAACCGCATAGAGACATACGAGCAGCTGAGCCAATACTTCACCTTCGAGCCCGAGGAGGCCGAGGGAATCAAGAAGGCTTTGGCCAAATTCCGCATGGCTATTACCCCTTATTATCTCAGCCTTATCGACCCCAATGACCCCTACGACCCCATCCGTCGTCAGGCTATCCCCCAGGGTGCTGAGTGCAACATCGCTCCCGCCGACCTCAACGACCCCCTGCACGAAGACGAAGACTCCCCTGCTCCCGGCCTCACCCACCGCTATCCGGACCGCGTGCTGTTCCTCATCACCGACATGTGCTCCATGTACTGCCGCCACTGCACCCGTCGCCGTTTTGCCGGTCAGAAAGACGACGAGAGCCCCAGCGAGCGTATCGAGAAGTGCTTGGCCTACATCGAGAAGACCCCGCAGGTGCGCGACGTGCTCCTCAGCGGTGGCGACGCTCTGATGGTCAGCGACAAGAAACTTGAGTACATCATTCAGCGCCTGCGCGCCATTCCTCATGTCGAGATAGTCCGTATCGGCAGCCGCACCCCCGTGGTTTGTCCCCAGCGCATCACACCTGAACTGTGCGACATGCTGAAGAAATACCACCCAATCTGGCTGAACACCCATTTCAACCACCCCAACGAGTTTACCCCCGACGCCGAGGCCGCCCTTGCACGCTTGGCCAACGCCGGTATTCCTCTGGGCAACCAGACCGTGCTGCTGCGCGGTGTGAATGACTGTGTTCACGTGATGAAGAAACTCATGCACGAACTGGTGCGCAACCGCGTCCGTCCGTACTATATCTATCAGTGCGACCTCTCCATGGGTCTCGAACATTTCCGCACCCCCGTCAGCAAGGGTATCGAAATCATCGAAAATCTCCGCGGCCACACCAGCGGCTATGCCGTGCCCACCTTTGTGGTTGATGCTCCTGGTGGCGGCGGCAAGACCCCGGTCATGCCCACCTATGTCATCTCGCAGAGTCCCCAGAAGGTCATCCTGCGCAACTTCGAAGGCGTTATCACTACCTATACCGAGCCCCGCGACTACCACGAGGAGTGCCACTGCGAGGCCTGTGAGGCTAAACGCCGTGTTGACGAAGGCGTGGCCAGCCTGCTTGAGACCGACCGCATGGCTCTCGAACCCAGCCACCTCATGCGTCACGAGCGCAACAAGAAGAATCAATAATCTTTTCATCCCATACGGCGGGCCTTGCTGCCCGCCGTTATGGTTTTCATTACCATGAAAAAAATCCTTGTCGCCGTCTTGATGCTCTGCTCGCTTTCGGCAGCCAAAGCCCAAATAGCAGGCCTGTCCACCTATTCGGTGCTTGACATGCCTTCTTCGGCCCGCATTGCCGGACTGGGTTTTGACTACCTCTCACTCTATGACGACGACATCGCCCTCACCCTTGACAACCCTTCGCTCATCTCTCCGCAGACCTGCCCCCAGCTTTCGGTGGGACTGGTCAATCTCTTTGCCGGCACCACCTTCGGCTCTGTGGCCTACAGCCATAAGTTCAAACACCTGGGAGCCTTCACTTTTGGACTTCGTTACGACAGCTATGGCCAGTTTCAGGGTTATGACGAGTATGAACAGCCAACCGGCACTTTCTCCGCTGCCGACTATGTCATGTCTATCGGTTGGGGCCGCGCCATTGACGACCACGTCACCATAGGGGCCAATTTCAAGCCCATCCTCTCGCACTACGAGGAGTACACCGCCTTTGCCTTTGGCATCGACCTTGCCGCCAGCTATTTCAGTACCGACAAATCTTTTGTTCTCACCGTCATGGGGCGCAATATTGGAGCGCAGATTTTCACCTTCAACAACGTTACTGAGCGGCTTCCATTCGAGCTCTCGCTGGCGGGTTCCTACAAGCTTAAAGATGCTCCTTTCCGACTCTTTTTTGCCATCAACGAACTGCAAAAATGGGACCTTACGTATGAAGACCCCCTCAACCCCTCGTCCACCACAGACCCCTTCACTGGCGAAGTCCTTACCAAGTCGCCCTTGGCCACTTTTGCCGATAAGGCTTTCCGTCACTTGGGCGTAGGCATCGAGCTGAACATCCGCAATGCCTTCTACGCCACCCTTGGCTACAGCTACCGCCAGATGGTTGAGATGAAGGCCGCAGAAACTTTCAATCTTTCTGGTTTCTCGTTTGGTTTCGGTTTGAATATCAAAGGCATAAAAATCTGCTATGCCCGCAACAATTACCATCTTGTTCAGGCCCCGAACTTTATCTCAGTCACCACTTCGCTGGAACGTTTCTTCCGCTAGTTTCTACCTGCGGTGTCCCATTTTTCACGTTACTAATCTTAAAAAACAATTTCGCCATGCCCCAATATCTTGTCAGCAACCAATCCGACCCCTACCTCAACATTGCCGTTGAAAACTATCTGCTTTCGCTGCCTTCCAACGGCCACATCACCCTCTATCTCTGGGGCAACCGCCGCACGGTGGTCATCGGGCAATATCAGAATCCTTACGCTGAGTGCAATGTTGACCTGCTGGAATCCGATGGCGGCTTCCTGATGCGCAGGCGTACTGGTGGCGGTGCTGTCTATCATGATTTGGGCAACCTCAATTTCTCTTTCATCGTCCCTTATGAGCTCTATGACCAGACGCGCCAGCTCTCTGTATTGCAGAAGGCCGTGTCGGCCTATGGACTTGAGACCGAGGTCTCTGGCCGCAACGACGTGCTTTGCCAAGGGCGCAAATTCTCCGGCAATGCTTTCTCCAAGGGCAAACATCAACGCCTTCACCATGGCACTATCCTTATCCACACCGATGTGGAGGCCATTCAGAAATATCTAAAGGTCAAACCAGCCAAACTGCACAAACACGGCGTTGACTCTCACCAGTCGCGGGTGGTCAACCTTTCCGAACTCAATCCCGAAATCACTGCCACCTCCATTGTCCCTCATCTGTTTTCGGCTTTCGAGCAGGAGTACGGAGCCCCTGTCCACACTCTTGATTTTGACCAGCTTGCCTCTCTCCCCGAGGTGCAGCAGTTGCGCGCCTCCTTTGCCTCTCCCGAATGGAAATATGGCCGCTGGCAGCAGTTTGAGGCGCAGCGCAGTGCTCAGTTTGACTGGGGCGGGGTGGAATTGAACATCCAGGTGGACGAACCTTCGGCTACTATCACCGCCATCTGCATTGCCTCGGACAGCCTTCTGCCTGATGCCATCGGTTTGGCTCAAAACCTTTTGCTTGGAGCCAGCTCCCTGCAGCCACCAGCTATCCCTATCGGCACCGATGCTGCCACCGCCACCATACTTCGTGACATCTTCTCGCTACTTTATTAACCATCTTATCTAGAAAACATAAATGAAACAATCTATCCTCCTAGTTCTCTTTCTGTCTGCACTTTCTCTTTCGGCCACTGCTCAGAATACCAACAGGGAACCCATACCTATTCCGCACCACGAGAACGTTCTGAAGGATCCCGATTCCGCGGCTGAATTCTTTGTACAGAAGCTCAATGCCGCGCTCCCCTATTATATCCCCGAATATAATCTTACTATCACCCAGGCGTCCGTCATCAAGAAAACCCACTCTGTCCGTATGGTCATCAACTTGGATGCCGACCAGACCATAAATCCCGAGAAGGAGTTTTACATTCCCATTCTCGCCGATGCTAACCGCCCTTGGGACCTCACCCTCTTGGCTGACAATGGCTATGACCTCTGCCTGCAAGTAAACACCGACATGACTTCTCACTCCTTTTATTATGGCTATGGCGGTGTGATGGTTACGCTCACCAATGAGGATATTCAGAACGCGGTGGGCAAAGAGGTGGATATGGATAAGATTAGTCTAGATTACCTGACCCGTTATGCCAATAATATCACGCCTCGCCTCCCAATTGCCATGGGTCCCGGTGAGCAACTGGTTCAGTGCTATTTTGTCGATACCACCTTTACTATGACTCTGGAATATGCTGACTCCATCTGGCCCGAAATCAGCCACTTCCTCCAGCAAAATCTGGACAATATCCGCATCTCCCGCGCCCATTTTATGCTGAACGACACTACTAATGCCATTGCCATATCTGCCCTTGTCTCCAAGACCAACATCCGCTATATCTATCGCAATCAGTCGCATACTGATTCTCTTGACTATACCCTCACCCCCTGGATGCTCGACTATGTTGCCAGCAAGATGATGCAGGAGCAAAACACGCCGCAGTCCCCTTCCGACTATCTTTTGGCCTTGGCCAATCAGTATCAGCGGTCGGTGCCTCTTCGCATAGACGAGGAGACGCAGTTAGTGCATTGCGACTATGATTCCATAGCCCGCATCATGACCTATGTATATGAGATTCCAGAATCTGTCATGCTGCAATTAGAAACTAATTCACAGCATTATTATGATAGCCAGTATCAGAGACTTCTGCAGTACTTTCGCTTAGATGACCCGCAGGTTTCTGCGATGGTGCAAAATGTGATTGCCGCACAAGTTACGGTCAACTACATTTACCGTTCCGCCCATGGCACCAAGCCTGTCGTCTTCACCTTCACTGCCGAACAACTCTCACATAATCTTTCTGAGGATTGAGCTATTGGGCCTTCACCCCATATTCTAGCAAGGTGAAGATGGTCCATCCCCCTTTCCCGTCGGGCTCGCCAATCTCTAGACGCACAGCCTTTTGCTTTGCCTTGGGCTTCACTGTGGCCGTAAATCGGTTCCCCTCCTGTTTCCATTCGGTCTGAGGAGAGAGGAAAGGTCTGTAATTTTCATCGGTTGCCTCCACCACCAGGCTATAGCTCTTGCCCGCCGTTAGGGTTCGGCTCAACGGTATATCCACCAGTTTTAGTTTTCCAGACACCCGTGCGGGTACGTCGTAGGTCTTGGCCATTTTTGCCTTCGGATGGGTAAGAAAGTAGTCAAGAGTCTTCTGAGCAGTCAGCCCCCACTCCTCCATTGAAGACCACAAGATGGGCAGTCGCTGGTACTGCTCCTCGCTGATAGGGGAGGGGAGCAGCTGGTCGTCCGGCTGCTTGGGGAAATGGGTGAATATTAGCCACTGAGGGTCCACGTCGAACCAGAAGGGGCGAAACTGCCGCTCAAATTTTTTGGTGCCGTTCTTGCCAGTCATCACCTCGCCGGCACCCCAGGTGGCATCCACCAGCGTCCAGCCTTTCTCGGTCTTCACCCGCACCCAGGCATGTGGACCTTTTCCGTTGCTGAAACTGAGCGTTTTGGCCGTGCCGCTGATTTCCACTGCCTCCATGCCGCAGCCCTGTGCCAGTTTGATATACAGCTGGCTGTAGCCGCTGCAGATACCTCTCTTCTGTGTCCAGCAGGTGTTGGCATCGCCAATGCGGCCTGCCACGTCGTAGGCAATGTTTTGGCAGACCCAGTCGTAAATTGCCCGAGCCCGTTGGTAGTCGGTGCTGCAACCCTTCACGATGGGTTCGGCGCGTTGTTTCCATACTGTCGCCTCTTCGCTCGTGGGCGAGGTCTGCCCTGACGCTGTGCCACCTAGCAACAACAGCATTGCCACTTGGGTCTTAGTGATTGTCGCAATAGTTGTTCTCATTTTTTTATTTATGACATCAAAATGGCTCTTCAGAATTTGTATGTGTAGCTAACGCCGGTCCAACCCACAAAACCTGTCTCGCGGGTGTAGCTTTTCAGCTTGGTGCCTTCGGCATTGGCATCGACGCATTTCTCGCTCAAGCGGTCTGCCAACAGGTAGAAGTCCAGCGTGCTGGCTTTAGACAGCCTATAGGTGGTTCCCAAGCAGAAGCGTATACGGTTTAGATAGGCATTGTTCCAGCCACTGATAAACCAGCCTGGGTCGCCCTTTTCGTTTATCTCTTCGGTTAGGTAGGTGCCGCCAGAATAGATGGCGGTGATGGCTGGTGCGTTAAGGGAGTGGCGCAACTCACCGTAGGCGTAAGGCTCCCACCGCTGCAGCCCTTTGTAGGCCAGTTTCAGTCGGCTCTTGAGCTCCAGAAGGGGCTGCGGATTCTGATAGATGTTAAAACTGCCGGTACGATAGGTGGCCTGCAGGCGTTCGCGCAGCGAAAGCCGCCAAGAGCCGAAGCCATAGCCTCCCGTCACATCGGCTATCAGACGGTGGCGGCTGCTCTTGAAGGCCGAGGCATCGGAGTCGTAGGGGTTGATGAAACAATAGCCTATGCCCACTCTCAAGTAGTTGTTGACTTTATATTTGAGGCCTAGGCTTGTTTGCAATCGTCCCAGAGAACTGAAATTGTTGTCGAAACGCACCTCTTCTTCCAATTCGAGATGAAGCCCTTTGGCCAGTTTCTTGTCTAGGCCTACCGTAATGCGCCCGCCCACTTCGGGGTCAAGCTCCACCGCTGTCTGAGCCCCCACAGCCATGGGGAGCACCATCACTCCTACCAAAGTCAACAAAAAAATGAATTCTTTCCTTAACATGATATTATTTATTCCTACTTGTAATCCGAGAACTCAGATAATTCCAATTATTACGACCTTTTCATCAATGCCACCAACCGCCGCCACCACCGCCACCACCGGTGTAGGTGGAAAGGCTGACGTTGCTGCCACCGCTTATGTTGCCGTTCACAGTTAGTGTTCCGTTGAAATAGGAAGTGCCGCCGCTGACGCTTACACCCGAGGCAAGAGTGGGCTGGCTGCTGCCGCTCACCACCAGTGGCGAACCGCCGCTGGCCGGGGTCTTGAAGGCATAGACCTCGTTGCCCACCGTGAGGGCATACCAGGTGCTTCGGTTCCACGAACTGGAGGAATAGCAGGTCTGACCAAGTGAGGACCCTCGTTCGAGGCCGCCCACAGCTATCAGGGTGCCACCGTTGACATAGAGTTTGTAACCCCCTTCAGTGTTGGCATCGATGGCCACTTCGGGGCTGTTGGCACCAATGGCGTAAACCACGCCGCCTTCGATGTATAGGTTGCCGTTGGCGTCCATGCCATCGTTGCCAGTGGAATGGGCACAGACAAAGCCGTCGCTGATGGTCATGTTGCCAGCCGCGTTGATGGCATCGTCCTTGGAATAGCTGTAGACATGCCCGCCACTGATATTGATAACACCTTTGGACTCAATGCCCTCGTGGTTGGAGGCACTGACACTGATGGTGCCGCCAGTGATGGTGATGTCGCCGCCGCACTTAATGCCTTTGGCCGAAACGCTGTTTGAGCTGCTTCCGCCGCCCCAGTGGCCGTTGCCATCCGACGAGCCGTAGTTGGACCCGGTGCAGGTGATGTTAATGGTGCCGCCCGCAAAGGTGCCCGAGCCGTCGCAGTTTATGCCTTTGCCGCCAGTGCCGCTGTTGGTGATGGTGAGAGTGCCATTTTCCATGCGGAAGGCCGAATCGGCCTTGATGCCGGCCGAGCCGGTGTATTCAGCGTCGTCGCTGTCGTAGGCGGTGCCGCCGGTGATGTTGATGGTGGTGTTGCCGCCGTCAAAGAGCACCAGCGAGTCGCAACTGATGCCTTTCTTCATGTTGGCACTGACGTTGATGTTGAGCGTCCCGCCCGACACTTGCACATAGTCGTTGGCCCGCACGCCATGCCCTGCCGAGGCGGTCACGGTGACGGTGGGACTGTCGTTGAAGTGCACGTAGTCGTCCGAAGCAATGCCCGCCTTGCCCTTGGCCGTCACGGTCAGCGAGCCGCTGCCACTGACAATGATTTGCCCTTCGGCAAAGAGCACCCCTTTCTCGTCCTCGTCGGTGGGTGTTGAGCTATAGGTAGTGCCGTCGGTAAGCGAGTTGCTTCCGTTCACCACCAGATACACTGCCTTGCCCTTATTGGGGCTGGCCTGAGTGCCCTGCACGTTGATGGCCGCGCCATTCGGGTTGGTGATGCTCACATTGTTCAGGACGATGGTCTGTTTCTTGGTACTGTATATCTTCAGGTAGCCGTTGTTGGTCGAGCCGCTGAGGTCGTACTCAATCATTTCGCTGCCGGTGTAGACGATGGTTACGCCGTTGCCGTCCACGGCGGCCGAAAGGTCGCTGCCGGTGCCGGTCACCGTCGCATCGCCAGAGGTAGAGAAAACCACCGCTACAGTTCCCGTGGCTACGGGGAGGGTGTCGTTGTCTTCGGTGGGGTCCACTACGGGATTGTCCACATTGGTGATTTCATCCTTGCCGCAGGCTGCCATCGCCAGGGAGGCTAAAAGTAGAATTTTGAGGCCTTGTTTCATTATCTATGCTATTTTTTTCGGTTATAACGCTCTATAATTCTTTTTATTGTGTGAAGTTCAATTTTAACTATTCTTTATGGCCATGGCTCCATTACAATGATTGACCTGTAACTTTGCCGGTTCGCCACATGCCTCCTGTCCTACGCAATTGCGGCACTGGGCCAATAAGAATCCTCCACCTAGTTCTGTTGTTCTTGGATGAATTTGTAATGCATAGGGCTGGGAATAATTGTGAGGTATGAAAACTGTCAGAAATATTAAATTTTAGAAAATGTATTGATTATTCTGAAAAAAATCGTATCTTTGCAAATTGATTCAACTTAGGGTTGAACGAATTATTATTGTGAAATTAATTCTATAATGGTTATGAAAAGTATAGCAATACTTTGCGGCGGAGGTCCCGCCCCCGGAATGAACACTGTGATTGCCTCAGTGGCTAAAACCTTTTTGCGCGACGGCTATCGTGTCATCGGACTTCACGGTGGCTACAGTGCCCTCTTCACCGACAAGCCCCGTATGCAGGACTTGGATTTCTTTGTGGCCGACGATATCTTTAATAAGGGCGGCAGCATGCTCAAGATGAGTCGCTTCAAACCCACCGACGAGGACTTTGAGAAGCGTTTCAACCTGCCCCTCTTCACAGACAACAACATCAAGTTGCTCGTCACCGTGGGCGGCGATGACACTGCCTCCACAGCCAACCGCATTGCCAAATTCTTGGAAAGCAGGCACTATCCCATTGCCAACATCCATGTGCCTAAGACCATCGACAACGACCTGCCGCTGCCCAACGGCTCGCCCACCTTTGGCTACAACAGCGCCAAGGCCCAGGGCTCTGTCATATGCAGCGCCGTTATGGAAGATGCCCGCACCTCTGAGAACTGGTTTGTGGTTTCGGCCATGGGCCGCTCGGCCGGCCACCTTGCATTGGGCATTGCCGGCGCCTGCCATTATCCCATGGTCATCATCCCCGAGTTCTTCAACAAGACCGAAATCACCGTGGAGAAAATCATCAACATGGTTGTTTCCTGCATCGTAAAGCGTAAGATTATGGGCGTCAACTATGGTGCGGCCATGATTTCCGAGGGCGTTTTCCACAGCCTCTCCGATGAGGAAATCAAGAACAGCGGTGTCCATTTCAGCTATGACGAACACGGTCACCCCGAACTGGGCAAGGTCTCCAAGGCCCATATCTTCAACGATATGCTTGACCGCAAGCTGAGTCAGCTGAAGCTGAAGGTGAAGTCGCGCCCGGTGGAGGTAGGCTATGAAATTCGCTGCCACACCCCCATCGCCTTCGACCTGACCTATTGTTCCCTTATGGGCATGGGCGTGCACACCCTCTTCAATCAGGGATGCACTGGCTGCATGGTCTACGTGGACCATCAGGGCAACGTGTCGCCACTGTATCTGAAAGACCTTCAGGACCCCGCCACCGGCAAGATTCCGCCACGCCTGGTCAATGTCAACTCCAACAAGGTCATGTCCTATGTCAACGACATCATGGACTACATCACTCCCGCCGACTACGAGGCAGCCAAGAAGTACCTGCCCAACCCCGAGGAGTATGACTTCAAGAAGATTTTGAATTGGGAGTAATGTCTGATTATGAATTCTGAGTTCTGCAACCTGGGTGCACTCGCCCAGTTCAGAACTCAGAATTTTGAATTGCACTACCCATTATAATGTTTACTTGTATGAGAAGATTCACCATCCTCTTTGTGGCATTGCTGATGGCTGTGGGCGCGATGGCCCAGCAGCCTGGCGATGTGGTTATCCTTTATGAAAACGACGTGCACTGTGCCGTGGACGGCTATCCCGTTCTGGCAGGGCTGCGCGACAGCCTTCAGCGCAAGGGCTGTCAGGTGGCCGTGGTGTCAGCCGGCGACTTCTCCTTTGGCGGCCCGATTGGTGCCGCCTCGAAGGGCGAGTACGTCATCAGCATGATGAATGCCGTGGGCTACGACGCTGTTGCACTAGGCAATCACGAGTTCGACTATGGCCTAGGCCAACTGCGGGTGCTGGAAAACATGCTGACGGCCTCGATGCTTTGCTGCAATCTGCGGCTCAACAGCCGTCCCGATTATTTCAATTTCCTGCCCTATGTCATCCGTGAATACAATGGGCTTAAGGTTGCCTTTGTGGGCGTAACCACTCCCACCACGCTCTACACCTCGCTGCCCACCGCCTTTCAGAATGACGAAGGGCAGTATCTGTACAATTTCTGCGCCAACAATTTGCCTGCCATAGCTCAGCAATCGGTCGACATGGCGCGGGCCTCGGGGGCCGAAGTGGTGGTGCTGCTCTCCCATTTGGGCGACAGCGACGGTGTGCCCTCCTCTGTCGACGTGGTCAAAAGGCTGCGCGGGGTAGACCTGGTCCTCGACGGACACGACCATCATGTCATCCCTTGTCGCCGCATTGCCGACAAGGACGGCAACCGGCTGAACCTCACCTCCACAGGCACCCAGTTCCAGTACATCGGTATGGCCGTGCTGCCCACCGCTACCACCGACGAGGTGAACCTGACCAATATCCGCACCCGGCTGCTGCCAGTGGACAGCCTGCGCCGCGCGGGTTGTGTCAGTGCCCCAGTGAGCGAGAAGCTGCGCATCATCAAGGACGATTTCGAAACCATGGGCAAACGTGTGGTCGGCACCACCCAGTACGACCTTATTGCCGAAGAGAATGACATCCGTGTGGTGCGTCTGCGCGAGACCAATCTGGGCAATCTGGTGGCCGACGCCTTCCGCGAGGAACTCCACACCGATATTGGCTGGGTCAACGGCGGCGGGGTGCGGGCCAACTTGCCTGTGGGCAACATCACCCACAACCAGCTCTATGCCGTCTGCCCCTATTCCAACCGCATTGTGGCCATCCGCACCACCGGTCAGGACCTCTTGAACGCACTGGAAACCGCCGTGCGCGAATATCCCAAGGCCGACGGCTGCTTTGCCCAAGTGAGCGGCCTCAGTTTCGAGATTGACCCCAACATCCCCTCCAGCGTGGTGCTGGACAAGAACGGACGTTTCCTGCGTGTGGACGGTCCCTACCGTGTCAGCAATGTGCGGGTGGGTCAGAAACCTCTGGAACTGGAAGACACCTACACCATTGCTGGCAGCGAATATGTGCTGGTCAACGGTGGCGATGCTATTTACTTTCCTCACAAAGAGGTGCTTGCTACCGAAAAGACAACCGACTTATTGCTCCTGGAAAAATACATTACAGAGCATCTGGGTGGCATCATTGCCGCACCCTACGACAAAACGCAGGGCAGAATAGTATTCAAGTAGACAACCCATCATTTTATCATCTAAGTCAAATAAAAACAACAATGCATCAACAATGAAAAAGACATTCGTATTCATTCTCATGGCTGCCCTTGCCTTTGGCGCCAAGGCAGAGAACGCCACTCTTCTGAAATCGACCGAGGGAATTCCCCCTTTCATCGAGCGTTCCTCTTTCAATTTCTATTGGGGCTTTACCAACTGGGGTGGCACCACCTTCGGCGGGCTCATGGGCGCAAATGAAGGCACAGCCGCCATCCGCACCTCCTTCTCCAGCTATCAGCTCAGCTACTCCTACTACATTGTCAACCGTGAACAACTCAACGCCGGTATCGGCCTGGGCTACGAGTCCGACGTGTATAAGTTCAAGGACAGCTACGTCACCTGGTCTGGCTCCAGCTTCCAAACCAGCACTCCCGACGTAAGTGGCGACTGGAGCACTCGTTTTGTCACCCGCTATGTGCAGGTGCCCATCCACATAGGCTGGGTCGACAAAAAAGAGCTCTTCAGCGTCCGTCTCTCGGCCATCCCCGCCATCGGCTACGCCAACAACAACACCGGCCTGAAACACCGGATGAAAGTAGACGGCAAGGACCATAGAGACCAAACCAACCTCGGCAACGAGTTGCGCCCCTACAAACTTGACCTCCGCCTGGACATCAGAATCCGCGGCATAGGCCTCTTCATGCAGGTGGCCACCTTCTCTATGATGAAGGATGATTACAGCAGTCTCTACCCCATCAAGTTTGGTCTGGTCATCTGATAGGTCTCCTAATATCCTCAGATCCTACTACTATGGCACCTCCGTCGTCCGTTGGAGGTGTCTTTTTTTATTCATCTCTCTTATGCAATACAGTCGGCCAATAATTGTGTGAATACCATTGATCCCCAATATGCTATTCCTTTCTTCTTCGTTCCTTTGACGGGTCGGAAGCGATGGAGAAACGTGTTGGAAGGGACTGGGAAGCGGTGTGCTTCTGGACTCAGCATACCCAGGCAGGAGGCGGTGATGTTATCAACATCTGCTGTTGCAAAAGTTTTTGCAACGGCAAGGCGTGGAGGGCAAAAATAGTTGTAAATTTGCAATTTGAAATAATGCGTAACTATGTATAGCACTACCCGACATAAATTGCTGACCAAACTGGTGGCTATCATGCTGATGCTGTTGGCTGTGGCAGCTCCTGCCCAGGCCCAGACCAAAAAGCAGTTGGAACGCGACAAGGCCAAGATTGAGAAAGAAATTGTGCGCCTGACCAACGAACTGAGCAAAGCCAGAAAAACCACCAAGGCTTCGGCCAACCAAATCAACCTGATTAAAAAACGTATCACCGAACGCAACAACCTCATCAATAATATCAACAAGCAGATGGGCCTTCTGGACCGGCAGATTAATCGCACCGAAGACTCCCTGCGAGTGGTGCGCGGGCAAATCGACAGCATGAAAGTGGAGTACGCACAAGTGGTGCGCACCCTTTACGGTCTTCGGCAGAATCTTAACTCCACCACCTTGGTGCTGGACAACGAGGCCTATAACTACAGCTACCTGAAACTGAAATACTTCAACGAATATAGCCGTTATCGTCGGCACCAAGCCACCACCATCCGCCGCAAAGAGGTTCAGTTTCAAGACATGAGCCTCGACCTACAGCGGCAGCGCAAGGAGAAATCTTCGCTCCTTTCGCAGGAGAAGAAGCAGAAAGACGCCCTTTCGCGCGAGCAGCAGCAGCAGCAGCAAAAACTCAACAAGAGCCAGCAGGACGAGAAAAGTCTGAAACAACAAATTGCCAAGAAAGAGAAACAGAAACAGCAGCTGCAAAATCAGATACAGCAACTGATCAATGCCGAAGTGGCCAAGACCAGCACCGCCTCTGGTGGCGGCACCGCTGGCGGCAAAGGCAGCGGCAAGTCGTCTACTTCTGGCGGCAGTTCCGGCAGCGGCAAGGTCTACAGCGATGCTGCCTCGTCCGATTTTGTGCAGAACAAAGGTCGCCTCTCGTGGCCGGTTTATTACCGCTCTGTGGCCCGCGAGTACGGTCTCTACACCCACTCCTCGGGTGGTCAGAACCGCAACTATGGCATCGACCTCAACTGCGCGGCGGGTGCCACGGTCAACGCCGTCTTCAGTGGCACCGTGGCCCGTGTCTTCACCGCCCCTAACGGCAGCAAGGGTGTCATCATCCGCCACGGTTCCTACATGACCGTCTATGCCGGGCTGGGCACTGTTTCGGTCAGCCAAGGCACCAAAGTCACCACCCGTCAGGCTATCGGCACCGTCTACAGCAGCGGCGAAGAAACCTCCGAATTCAGTTTTCAGGTCTGGTGTGGCAAAGACGCGCTCAACCCCCGACACTGGTTGAAATAACACTTAGAACAAACAAATAAGACTCCGACATGAGAAAAATCGCCATATTGTTGTTATGTTTGGTACTCACCGCCACTTTCAGCCGCTGCCAGGTGCATGGCATGAAAAAGACCACACGAAGAGCGGCCGCCGCAGCCATGAACTCCTCCCCGTCGCATAATGTCCGGCTGGGCACCCTCTGGGTAGACTCCATCATGAAGGACATGACTCTCAGTCAGAAAGTCGCCCAACTGATGGTCATACGTGTGCCGCTGAACATGAGTAACCGTGAGCAGCGCAAATTCGAACAGACCCTGCGCGAGACCGAAGTGGGCGGCGTGTGCTTCTTCGTAGGCACCGCCCAGCAGACTCTCCCTCTTATTCGGCGGTTCCAGTCCCTCAGCCGTGTGCCCCTGCTGGTGTGCATCGATGCCGAGTGGGGGTTGGGCATGAGACTCAAGGACTGCTATGCCTTTCCGCAGAATGGCGATTTCGGCCTCCTGCCCCCCGAGATGGACACCCTGCTCTACGACATGGGGCGCGAGATAGGGCTGCAGTGCAAGTACATGGGCATCCATGTCAATTTTGCCCCAGTGGTGGATGTCAACAGCAACCCCGACAACCCCGTCATAGGCCCACGCTCCTTCAGTGCCGACCCCAAGCGGGTGGCCCAGCTGGGCATACAGTATATGAAAGGCCTGCAGAGTGCGGGCGTCATGGCCGTGGCCAAACATTTCCCTGGCCACGGCGACACCAAGACCGACAGCCATTTCGACCTGCCTGTCATCAACCACACACGCGAGTATATGGACACCGTAGACCTCTATCCCTTCCAGCAGCTAATCGATGCAGGGGTCGAGGGAATCATGACTGCCCACTTGCAGGTGAACGCCTATGAGAGCCAGCCCAACTGCCCCTCCTCGCTCTCCAGCCATCTGGTCAACGAGTTGCTGCGGCAGCGGATGAAGTTCAGCGGCATGGTCATCACCGACGGCCTCGACATGCAGGGCGTTACCAAATATTATAATCAAGGCGAGGGAGAGCTGGCTGCCCTGTTGGCCGGCTCCGACATTCTGTTGCTGCCCCCCGACGTGCCCCGTGCCATCAAGCGCATCTGCGAAGCCGCTGAAAGCGACCCCGATTTGGCCCGGCTGGTCGACATGCGGTGCCGCCGCGTCCTGCGTGCCAAGCTTGCGCACGGCTGTGCCCAGATGCATCCCGACACTTGGCGGGTGCCCAACCGCGAAGACAGCCTGCGTTGCGACGCCATTGTGCGCTCCCTCCGTCTGGCCACTGCTGGCACCATCGACAGCATTGTCAATGACGGCATCGCCCATCACGCCTACCCTGGCTGCCAGGTGCTGGCCATGAAAGACGGAAAACTCCTTTACCGCAAAGCCTACGGCCACCTGACCTATGACCCCGCTTCGCCCGAAGTGACCATGAACACCGTCTACGACCTTGCTTCTGTCACCAAGATGGTCTCCACCACCTTGGCCATGATGAAACTGGTGGAAACCGGCAAGGTGCGACTGGACGACCCCCTCAGCCGTTATCTCCCTTACCTCAAGAATACCGACAAGTCCAAGATAACCATACGGCAGACACTGAGCCATATGGCCCGCCTCAAATCGTTCGACTCCTATTGGAAGACCGCCAAGGATGCCGAAGACCCGCGCGAGAGCATCATGGCCCAAGTGGTGGCTTCACCGCTGAACGCCAATGCCGGCTATGAATACAGCGACCTCGGTTTCATCCTTCTGGGCGACCTTGTGCAGTATGTCTCTGGTCAGCGGTTGGACATCTTTGTCCATCAGCATTTCTATTCCCCCATGGGTCTTTGCCACACTTTCTACAACCCCACCGAGCACGGCATCGACAGCCTCCAGATAGCCCCCACCGAACAGGATAATTACTATCGCAACCGATTGGTGCAGGGCGTGGTGCACGACCAGAACGCCTACGCCATGGGCGGCATCTCCGGCCATGCAGGCCTCTTCAGCACCGCCGACGACTTGGCGCGAATTCTCCAAATGCTCCTTGACGGTGGCATTTACGACGGTCATCGCTACCTCAAAGCCGAAACCATTGCGCTTTTCAACACCCGTTATTACGACAAGCAGGGCTGCCGTCGCGGACTGGGTTTTGACAAACCCCTTCTGAAAGGTAGTGGCGGAAGTGCCTGCGACGAAGCTTCCCAAAAAAGTTTCGGGCACACCGGTTTTACCGGCAACGTAGTCTGGGTTGACCCCGAGTGCAATATGTTCTACATCTTCCTCTCCAACCGTGTTTGCCCCAGTGCCACACCCAACAAACTGGCCAATATGAACATCCGAACCAAGATACAGAGCGAGCTGTATAAGTCAGTCACGGGTTCCTTGAATGACCAGGCCAACGGGGTGGCTGGTTTTGGCAATTGACTTTTACCCCCATGGCCATGAACCTATATCTGTTCCTTTATAAGACCCTGCTCAGAAAGCGGTATCTTGACTACCTGCAACGGGCCGACGGCAACGAAGACAAACTGCGCGAAACCCTCATGCACAAGACTTTCTACGAAGAGTACGACCGATACGACTTTGCCCACAAAACCGAGGCCCAACGCCGCTCCTATATCACCGACCACTACCGCAACCAAGTCTGCCGCCGCATCAATGAACCCCGCCAACAGGCCCTCATCATGGACAAATATCGTGCGGCGCAGCTGCTTGAGGACTTTTATGGGAGACGTTTCATGCAGGTGGCTTCGGAAGCCGACCGGGCCGAATTCATCCGTTTCGGTCAGACCATGGGACAACTGGTAGCCAAGCCGGTGGACGACTGCGGAGGCCGAGGCGTGCGGCTGCTCTGTCCCCAAGCACCCCACCAGTGGGCAGACACGTTCGACGAGATGATGCAGCAGAAAAGGCGTTTCATTGTTGAAGAACGCATAGCCCAAGACCCCTTTATGGCAAGTTTCAACCCCTCTTCGGTCAACACCGTCCGCATCAACACCTTCCAGCACCGGGGACATGTCAGCCGTTTCACCTCCATCATCAAGACAGGCCGCGTGGGAGCGTTTGTCGACAATGGAGCCCAAGGCGGTGTCATGGCATTAGTCGACTCCGAAACAGGCCTTATTGTCACCGATGCCATAGATGACCTTGGTCACACTTTCACCGCCCACCCCGACAGCGGCAGACCCTTCAAAGGTGTGCAGATCCCCCGCTGGGAAGAACTGAAACATATCACCACCCAAATGGCCCTTCGTCTGCCTCGTCTCACCTTCATCGGCTGGGACATGGCCCTGACTCCTAACGGCTGGATAGCCGTCGAAGGCAACAAAGGCGAATTCTTTGCCGAACAAATCGTCCTAGGCCGCGGCCTAAAGAGAGAATTTGACTCCTATTGCTTTGGTCGTGGCGATGTGATGCAGTACTGATAAAAGCCTGGGACGGGTACTTTTTTTTCTTGTCACATGGCTCACCCTTGACGTTTTACGTCAACCACTTCGCCTGAAAGGTTCTCAACAAGTGTATTGATAGAGGCGATGCCTACATACTTCGGCTCCAGCAGTGAACCTTCGGGTTCATTGCCGAATGCGTTGATGCGCATTGGAGTCTTAGTCCGTTCAGGGTTGATGCAGTTGATACGGATGCCCTTGTCTGCCCACTCCTCGGCTAAGGCCTGAACTAGATTGACAATGGCGGCCTTCGTTGAACTGTACACGCTGTACAGCATACGTCCGCGGGTGTAGCTACTGCTGGTATAGAAAAGCATTGATCCGTGAGTCTCTTTCAGGTATTCGTATGCGGCTTTGGCTACATTGATAACCCCCAGGTAGTTTACATTCAGGCTCTTGACGATGTCCTCATCGCTCATGGAGTACAGCGGTTCTTTCACAAGAATGCCAGCCGTGTCCACCACAAAGTCGATACGTCCGTTTCTCTCGTGCACCATGGCCAGGGACTTCTTCACCTGCTCCATGTTGGTCACGTCCACCCCGTTCTGAGAGCGGGAGAACGAATAGACCACCGCACCCAGTTCACGGCCATACTTCACTACCTCCTCTCCAATGCCGTATGAGCCTCCAAAAACCACCAGCACCTTGTTAGGCATGGTCTTTGAGGCCAGCTCCGAAATCTTGTGGTTGTCGCTAGCAATTGCCTTCAGTTGGTACAACTTGTCCAGCAAGAAGAGGTCTTCCATGTAGGTCACCTTCATGTTGAACACCTCGCCAGGCACTACATATACTTTCGTGTCCGGCAGATATTTGCGCACCACGCCGCAGTCATCTGTAGTAGTGAAGGTTGGGTCTGCCAACGCAAGGTCGTAAGCTTTTTTGATTATTCCGCGTCGAAAACATTGAGGCGTTTGCCCACTGCGCAGCGTGCTTCGGATGGGAATGCTGCTGATGCAGTCCTGCCTGTCCACCTGTATGATAGTATCGGTGGCTGGAATGGCTACGTCCACCGCATCATAGTGCTCCATGGCAGCTATGCAGTCGTCAATAATCCTGTTGTTCACTAATGGACGCACTGCATCGTGGAAGACCAGCACGTCGTTGTCATTAGTATAGGCATCAATGGCCGAGATTGACGAATCGCTGCGCTCTTTTCCCCCTTGCAAAATCTTTCTCACCTTTCGGTATTCATTTTTTACCACCATCTGCTCCATTTCAGGAATATAATCTGACTTGCAGACGATTGCAATTTCGTCAATCTTTTCATTCTTTTCAAACACATCAATTGTGTGTTCAACCACCTTCTTTCCGGCCACCTTCATAAACTGTTTCGGGAGTCCCCCGCCCAGTCGGGTGCCGCTTCCACCGGCAAGTATTATTGCAATATTCATCGTAGTATTTTACTTCTCAAGTTCTTTTTTACAACGTAGGCATTTATAAAAAGCTGAAATTTAGCATACTTTGCTGTGCTGTCTCCTTCATGCCATATTGCAAAAATACATTTTTTTTCTCAAATAAAGAGAATAGTCCATCAACTATCACTCTAAAAAGAAGCTATGCCTTTCTATTAAATGCCTGTTGTTTGGTGTAATTACCCGATTTGGGTTGACTGTCATACTCAGGGTGCTATAAGGCCTGCCTTCTACATTTTTTTTCGTGTGTTGGCAATAACTTTGGTCTTCTTTCGTTTAAAAGAAAATTATCGAGATTATCAACTTATTCAATCAAAGAATGAAAATATTGTTATACACATTTTGCTACATACTTTATCCTTTCTCGTTCCTGTTTGTACGAAACAAACGGAAGTATGCATTTGGCAGTTTTGCCGGAAGGTTCAATGATAATGCCAAATATTTTTTTATCTATACCTGTCAACATTGTTCTGACATCAATGCGGCTTGGATTAGCAGTTCCATGGCTACAGTCAGGCTTGTGCGGAGCTTGGGCTTCAAGGCCTACCACTTGGCTTCTCCCCAAGGCGTGTGGCACTCTCTTACCTCCAAATATTGGTTCTTCAATTCTTACACATCTGATATTTTCTATAGCTTTTCGGGTGGAGCCGTCTGTGTGAACCTGTGGCACGGTGTTGGATTGAAAAGGATCGAATATAACATTCTCTCCGGTCCCTTGGGTGCACGCTATCAGAAGACTGATTTCAAGGAGGTCTATTGCCACCCCCAGTCGTTCAGGGCACCAGACTATTTGGTTACTTCTACCCCCTTTCAGACGCATCTGTTCTCTTCCTCATTTCGAATTCCTCTGGACCGTTGCCTGGAGTTCGGGTATCCTCGCAACGAGATTTTGACTGAAGAGGTCGGATTGCGCACCGTTTTTATCACAACATACGAACCCCCTGAAGCCCGCCAGATGATAGAAAAGATGGGTCATTACAGTAGGACATTGATTTATATGCCCACTTGGAGAGATTCACAGCGGAATCTTTTTGCACAGGGGATGGATTTTGCAAGACTCAATTCGGTCTTGAGTTCGCATGGCGAGTTGCTCATATTGAAGCCTCACCCCAATGTGAAACTAGAGACCGACGGACAGTATTATTCGAACATTGTTTACTTTCCGGCAGGGCTTGACGTATATCCTATTCTGCCCTACACTGATGTGCTCATTACGGATTATTCGTCGGTGTTGTATGATTACATCTTGATGGAGGGGAAATCGGTGATACTGTATCTATACGATTATCAAGACTATCTTAATGAAAGAGACCTCTACTATCCATTTGACGAAAACGTGGTTGGCAAAAGGGTATACACCTTTGAGGAACTGCTTGCCACAGTGAATGACCATGACTACAACATGGACGAAACCGAGAGAAAAGCATTAATAGAGAAATTCTGGGGCGAGACAATTCATTTTAATTCCAATAAGAAGATTCTTGATTTTGTAAAAAAGAAAGACTAAAAGTTTTGGTGAATGAGTGAATGCAATTCTTTTAAAGCCGAATTCAGAGTGAGACTATACTCTGAATTCGGCTTGTGGTGTTATCCTTTCAACAGACCTTTGGTGACGTTTTTGCGGAAGAGGACCAGTTTGTTGCCTTTGGCGAATTGGCCACGGAGGGCAAAGCCAGTCCAGAGTACGAGAGTGCCGCCCCATTTGATGCATTCTTTCCATAGGCGTTGGAGGTATTTCTTTTGTGAAATCTGCTTGGTGCGGTAGCGCTCACTAACTCCAATGCCGTAGGTGAGTCTCTGGAAGTAGTCGTCGGTGAGCTTTTTCTCGGGTATGATGTGGTAGAGGATGGCTCCCGGCAGATAGTAAAATTTCATCTTCTGGGTGGTCATCTTGTCGAAGAGGTCTTTCTCTTCGGCTCCGATGAGGCTGTTGCCTTTTCGTCCGAGGTCAACATTGAAGAGCCCGACGGTGTCAAAGACACTTTTGCGATAGCAGGCATTGCCTCCGCCGGGAAAGGCCTCGCCGGGGAATTGCCGTTCCTTGTCGCCCAGATAGAGTTTGCCGGTGATGAGTTGGCGGGTGTAGTGGGACATCCAGGCGGGTTCTTTGGTTTCGTAGACGGGCAGGATAGGGCCTCCAGCCGCCACGGCTAGGGGGTCGGCCTCGGTGGTGTCAAACGAGCCGTCGGGGAGGCGTTTCTTGCCAGCCTTGCGTTCAAAGAAGTCGGCATAGGTGTGCAGGTATTCTTTGTTGACGGTGGCGTCGTCGTCGACATAAACCAGAAGGTCGCCTTTAGAATTGCGAATTCCGCAGTTGCGGGCATAGGAGAGTCCTTGGTTGGTTTCGACAAAGTAGCGGAATTGTATGTCAGGATAGTCTGATTGGAACCGGTGGCACTCGGCTTCGGTCTGGTCGGTGCTGTTGTTGTTGACGAGTACTATCTCATATAGGTTTCGCGGGTAGTCATTTTCGGCTATGCTCTTGAGGACGTTGTATATGTATTTGTCTCGATTGTAAGTGCAGATGATAGCGGAAATCATAAGTCTGTTAATTGTTCTGATGGGTGTGATTAGTGCAAAGATGGGAGTTAAAATGGGCAATCCCATTTTAACTCCGTTGATGTGTCATTTTGAATCTTCTTTTGTGGAACGCCTGCGGTAATAGAAAAATAGTGCAGAGGCAATGATGAGAATGGTGGCGATAGAGCATATGAGGGTGATGTTGTCCAGACGGTGCATGGTGGGCGACTCGTTGCGGAACTCAATTGTATGGTCGCCTGCGGGGATGACCATGGCACGCAGGATATAGTCGGCACGGAGATATTCGGCGGGTTGCCCGTCGATGTAGGCTTTCCAGTCGGGGGAGTAATATATCTCGCTAAAAATGGCCAATGAGGGTGTGGCACAGTGGGCGTGATAGGTGAGTGTGTTGAGGTCGGCAGGCTGTTTGTGCTCCAATGATATGGTGGCGTTGCTGTCCAATGGGAGTGTGGCTGTTCCTTTTAAGGAGGCTTCGGGTAACAGGCTTAGTTTATCCCCCATCTCGGGCATGTTGATGACGGCGGTGGTGGCTGGGTCGATTTCGTTTAGTGACAGTATCTCCTCATTAGCACTTTTGACGGGGTGGATCATGCCCACAAACCATGCGTTGCCTAATGCCCCGGGGTTGCGTTGCACTTGCCCATCGCGGGTGACAACGTAGCGGGTGTTGAGCATATTGAGGACGTTGGGATTGATTTGGTATGAGATGTAGAAGTCGATGAGGTCTTGGTAGCGGCGTAGTTTGGCGGCGCTATAGCCACCCACTTGGTTATGGAAGGCGGAGGGCTTGGAGTCGTTGAAGGTGTTGACAGCCAGGTTGAGCACGCGGTAGTCTTGGTCGCCTGCTTGAGCGGCAATGGCGTCGATGTCGTAGTCGTACTGGGCAGGCTGCATCTCTAGCTGTCGGGCGTTGCGGACATAGTTGTCTTTATTGAGGTAGCGGCTGTTGACGGCCTGAAGGTCGATGACGATGAAGAGGGCTAGGAGGGCGGTTACGATCCAAGATGATTTCTTCTTTTGGCTAAGAAATTTGATATACACAAAGAGGGTGACGGCAGCGATGAGGATGAAGGCGATGCTGCGCCAGGAGTCGCTGCTGAAGAGTGCTTTGCGGTCTTGGATGAAGATGTTCTGCAACGCGGGCCACTGGCTGCCATACTGGGCTGCCATCTCGGTGTCGGCACTGCCGCTGTAACTGAGACTGCCAGAGAAGAGGAGTCCGAGGAGGATGACCCCGACGGTGGCTCCGGCAGATATGTAGAGGGCGCGTAGGGCACGTTTGGTATCGAGGTTATCTCGGAATACTTCGCGGAGACCCAAGATGCCCATAATGACGGTGAGCACATTGGCCAGCACTAGACTCATAGAGGGGGTGCGGAACTTGTTGTAGAGAGGCAGGTGGTTGAAGACCCACTCGTTGAAGCCCATGAAATTTCTGCCCCAACTGAGCATGACGGCCAGGATGGTGGCAATGAGAATCCACCAGCGTTCAGGTCCCTTGACCATAATCATACCGAAGAGGAAAAGGAAAATGACGATGGCTCCGAAATATACTGGGCCAGAGGTGAAAGGTTGGTCGCCCCAGTAGAGGGGCATTTTGTCTTGGTGGAAGTTGTTATAGCTTGCACTTTTGTGGCTGACAGGTTCCATACTGCCGCCACCACGTGCGCCGGGTACAAGAAGGGTGTAGGTCTCGCCAATTCCGTAGCTCCAGCTGAAGGCATAGTTGATGTCGAGGCCGTCCTGGTTGGCGTTGTTGTTACGGGGAAATTCGGTCCCATAGAGGTCTTGGGGGGTGACGGTTATCTCGCTGCCGCCACGCATGGTGTAGGCCATATATTCTTGGTTGACCAGCAGATGGCGTGTGTTGCAGGCGATGGCCAGCAGTGCACAGATGGCGAGTACGAGGACGGATAGGAGGAGACGGGGGAAATACTTGTCCTTGAGGGAATAGACAAGGTATACGAGGCCCATGACAACGCCTGCAATGGCGGTGTAGAAGGTGATTTGGATGTGGTTGAGGGCTATTTGGAGTCCCAGGGCAAGGGTGAAGAGGATGCCGCCCCACACGAGGCGGGAGGTGGCACGGCGTTTGTCCTCGCGATAGATAGAAGCTCCTTTGAAGCAGAGCAACATACCGGCCAAGATGGGTGCCATCATTGACATGGCCCAGGCTTTGGTGATATGTCCGGCCTCGATAATGATGATATTATAGCTTCCGAGACCGAAGGCAAGTCCGCCTAGGAGTGCCAGCCAGGGGCTGAGCCCGAGGGCGACCAGGGCGATGTAGAATCCAAGTAGATAGAGGAACAAGACACCCATGTCGTTCTGACGGTTGAATATCTGAAGAGAGAGGACATTCTTGATGGGTGTGTACATCGAGTGCTGTGGGCTGTTGGTGATTTGGTAGCCGGGCATACCGCTGAACATACTGGGACACCAGGTGGAATATTCGCCGGTGGCTGCATGATAGTCTTTTTGGGCCTTGGCCATGCCTTCATACTTCTGGAGGTCGCCCTGTGGCAGGGCTTTGCCTTGGAGGATGGGCATGAAATAGATTGCCGAGATGGCAAGCAGGATGAGGATGATTCCTGCATGGGTGAGGATGGATTTTTTCATGTTACTATTTATTATTCTTTATTTATTCTTAAGGGTTTAGCGTATGAGGGTGACGGTTCCGACAATGGGTTTTACATTGCTTTGGCAGGGGGTGGCAAAACGGATAAGGTAGACGTAGGTGCCTTCGGGACAGGGGGAGCTGTTCTTGGTGCCATCCCAGCCCTCGGTGAGGCCGTCGAAGGTGCACACCCAGTCGCCCCACCGTTGGAAGATGTTGACTTCCATCTTGGTGACGTTGTCGCAGAGAACACGGAATTGGTTGTTGCCATCGAGCAAGGGGGTGAAGATATTGGGCACCCAAAGGTGGTGTTGGCAGGAGGTGTCGATGTTGGCCAGGACGGTGATGTGAATAATGCTGTCGCAGCCCATAACGGTTAGGAGGGTGTCGTCGATTACGTCACCGGCCGAGTATTGTTGGCCTTGATAGTTCCAATGTCCCCCGTTGGAGTTTACATAGACGGTGTCAAGAAAGTTGTAGCGGGGCAGGGCATCGACATGGAGGTGTATGATGCTGTCGCACCCCTGCGGGTTGGTTAGGGTGACGGTGTGGTCGCCGGGCACGGCAAGTGCGTATTGTTGAATGTACAGGGTGTCGGAACAGCAGGCTGTGTCCAGGCTGCGTTCTGCTGTGGGCTTTAGATGTAGATTAAGTAGGATTGTGCTGTCGCATCCGTGGATGGTGGTGTGCTGGAAGTAGTAGGTGCCTGGAGTGGAGAGGAGGGTGTCATCCCAAAGGAGTTGCTCGAAACAGGTGAGGCTGTCGATAGTGTCGGAATAGGAAGGGTAGGCCGTGAGGTGTATGGTGTAGCTGCTGTCGCATAACCCTTCTGGAGCAGACACCGTGAAGTGAGTGGTGGATGGGGCCAGCAGCAGTGTGTCGTGCCACCAGAGATGTCCTCTGCATGTGCCGGTGTCGATAGTTACTTCGAGGTTGCTCGAAATGTGAGTGGCAGTGTCGGTTCCGCCGAGCGACATGGCGTAGGCTTCCCAGTTTTCGGCCAGACCGTAAGTGTAGGCACTGAATCCAGATCCCGTGGTGAAGATTGTATGGATGCTTTGATTGATAGGATGACGGGAGTAGCTGTAGGCAGTTCCGCTGATGGGGTGGTAGTCGGTAAGGGGGAATCCGTCGAGGAGAAGCAGGGAGGTCTCTGCGGTGGGGACTATGATGTTGACGTAGTATTTGCTGTCGTAGTTGGGACGGTTGAGCAAGGGAAAGGTGGGGAAGCAGCACCATTGAATTTTTTGGTTGGCATTGTTGGGGGCGAACATGGCCACGTCTCCCCAGTCGCCCCCTGTAATAGAAGCATGGCGCCCGTCTAAGTACTGGTAAAGGACGGCTGGTTGCGAGGTGGTGATATGGGCCGGGCCGTTGAGTTTGAATTGGTATGTTTGACCGCGGTTGAGTGTGTTGAGGAGGGTTCCGTTACGATAGATTTGGCAGTTGTCCTCTCCGGCGGTGACTCTAACGTAGTCGCTGGTGTCGTGCCAGGCGGTGGGTGTAAGAAACCATTCGGTGCTGAAAGCTTCGAGTGGTATATTCTGTTGGTATGTGTGGTCTGCTGACGAACCGCTCATGTCTGGCATACTGGTAGTGGATGCTCCCGAGAAAACGGCAATTGGCTTGCAGTTTCGAGCGTTAACTCGGGTTCCGCTAAAGTCGCCGCTGGTAAGAGACCCCTGCACTTGAAGAATCTGTCCTGCATTGAGGGTGAAGGTATGGGAGGTTCCAGCGGCAATGCCGGTGGCGGTGCTGTTGGTGAGCACGAGGTCGACAATGGTGGAATCTTGGGGGGCTAGGACACTGAATTGTGAGCGACTTTCTTGGAGAGTAGAACAGTGGTCTACGGGGGTTGACTGCACTATGTATTCGTTGCTTAGCGAGGATGTTGGCAATATTTGAGTGGCATCACACGTGGAGGGAGTCCCGTTTTGGTTGTATATCCATATTTGGACGGTGTCAGTGGACACTATGTGCAGGCCTTTGTCAATGATGCCGAATTGGTTGGGCTCCCAGCATTGATCGGATGGCATCTGATAGGTGGTGATGCTGTTGGCGGGCACGGCAAAGGTGTGGGTCCATCCCGAGTTGGGGTTGGAGACGGTCACTGAGCAAGTGCGAGTACCGCTGGCAGAGATATAGTAGTTGTCGATGTCATGTCCGTACCAGTTGGGCATCAGGGCAGCCCAGAAATCAGTGCCTTGGGTAGTAAACGACTGGGCGTTGAGACCCAAGGGCTTGAGACACGACAGTATGAAAGGCAGCATCATGATTAATGTAAAGCCTTTGGAGTGAGATTGTTTTTGTTGTGATCGATGCATCTTCTTTTTCATAGCTATAGGTTAGTGTAGTATGGTCACCGTTCCGGCTAGTGTCTTGGGCTTTGGGGTGCAGGAAGTTTTGTAGCGGATGAGATAGACATAGGCTCCTTCTTGGCAGGGCCTGCCGCGGAGGGTGCCGTCCCAGCCCTCGGTGAGGCCGTCGAAAGTGTGGATGCAGTCGCCCCAACGCTGATAGATAGAGACGGTCATTTCAGTGATGTTTTGGCTCTGGATGCGAAAGATATTGTTGGTGGGTTGGAACGGTGTGAAGACGTTGGGAATCCAGATGAAGGGATGACAATTATCGCCCACAAGGAGGGTATGGATGATGCTGTCGCAGCCCAAAGTGGTTTGGAGGGTCCTGTCAAATTGGTCTCCGATGGTGTATCTCTGTCCGTTGATGGTGGTGTCGAGCTGTTCTCCGTGGAGACGGAGGGTGTCGAAGGTCTCGTAGGAAGGATAATATAAGATTTTTAGGTGTACAGTACTGTCGCAGCCATCCGAAGCAGTAAGATGCACTTCGTAGCTGCCTGGCACGTCGAAAACGGTGTCCATCCATAGGATGAGATTGTCGCAACTTGCCGTGTCTATGAATGTTTCATAGCCTTCGGACACGGAAAGCTCCAGATGTACGGTGCTGTCGCAGCCGTCGGAGGCGGTATAGTGGAATACATAATTGCCCGGTACGTCCAGTGCTGTGTCTTGCCACTGATAGGGGCTGACACAGGAGCTGTCGTATATGCTGTTTTGATACCCTTCGGATAAGTGCAGGGAAAGGTATACGTTGCTGTCGCATTCGTCGGAGGCATAGTAGGTGAGGGTATAGTCGCCGGGAACTTCGAAGGTCGAGTCCTGCCACAGAAAGGTGCTGGTGCAGACACTGGTGTCGATGGTGATTTCATAACCGTATGATATATCTAGGTTGAGATGTACCACGCTGTCGCAACCTTCGGCGGTGGGGTAGTGCAGTGTGTAGGAACCAGGAATTGCCAATGTGGTGTCACCCCATGTGACAAACCTTTTGCAGAAGGCGGTGTCGATGGTGTCCAGCTGGGTGACTTTTCTCGATAGGTTGACACAAACGATGCTGTCGCAACCGCTGGCGGCAGGATAGTGGAGGGTGTGGAAACCGGGCACGGTCAGCGAGGTGTCGCCCCACAGGATGGTGTTGGCGCAAAGGGCCGAGTCGACGGTGTCGCGCGAGGACACAATTTTGGTGAGCGTGACAAAGAAGAGGGTGTCGCAGCTGTTGGTGTCGTTATGATGCAGTAGGCGATATGTCCCTGGCACTGGCAGTATCAGGCTACCCCAAAAAAAAGCATTGGAACAGAGTGAGGTGTCGAGGGTGACAAGGTTGACGAGTGAATTGGTGATGGTGGTGTCGGTGCCGCCAAGCGACATGGCATAGGCTTCCCAGTTTTCGCCAAGACCGTAAGTATAGGCACTGAAGCCCGAGCCTGTGGTGGTGAGGGCATGGGCTGAATTGGTGATGCTTTGTCGAATATAGCTGTAGTTGGTGCCGGGGAAAGGTGAAAAACCTGTCAATGGGTTGCCGTCCAATTTCAAAAGTGCGGTTTCGGCCGTGGGTACTACCACGTTGACGTAGTATTTGCTGGTTGCGGGGGGGCGGCTTCTGACAGGGAGGCAGGGAAAAGTGCAGGCTTTGGTTGTCTGGTTGATGGGGTTGGGGGCAAACATGGACACGTCGCCCCAGTCACCGCCGGTGCTGAAGTTATGGCGGCTGTCGAGGTATTGGTATAGGGCTGCGGGGTGCGAGGTGGTGACATGGGCAGGCGCATTCAGTTTGAACTGATAGGTCTGCCCTGCATTGATAGTGGTAAGGAGGTTTCCGTTGCGGTAAATCTGGCAGTTGTCGCTTGGGGAAGTGATGCGCACATAGTCGGCGGTATCGTGCCAGGCGGTGGGTGTGAGCAGCCACTCGGTGCTATAGGCCGCAATGGGCAAGTTTTGATGGTAGGTTTCGTCTGACGAGGTGTTGCTTTCATAAGGCATATTGGTTGCCGATGCGCCCGAAAAGACGGCGATTTTCTTGCAGTCGCGAGCTCTGACCGTGGTGCCGCTGAAGTCACCCGTCTGGTGCGGTCCCTTCACCTGGAATACCTGTCCGGCATTCAGGGTGCGGGTGATGGTGGAGCCAGAAGCAATGCCAGTAGAGGTAGAGTTGGTGAGCACCATGTCCACCACGGTGCCGTCTTCGATGGCCAAGACACTGAATTGTGCATGAGATTCTTGGGAATAGCTGTGGTCCACAGGTGTGGTCTGCACGATATAGTGTGTGCCGAGGTTCGTGGACGGAAGTATCAGTGAGGCATCGCAGGAAGAGGCCGTTTGGCTGGATAGGTACGACCAGAGCTGCACCGTGTCGGTGGAGGTGACGTGGAGGCCGGTGTTGCTGATGATGCATGACCCCGCCTGCCAGCATTGCACGTTGGGTAGCTGATAGGTGGTGATGCCCCCCGCGGCTATGGTCATCGTGTGCGACCAGCCGGTATTGGGGTTCTCTATTGTTATCGAGCAGCTGCGCGGACCGGAGGCTGAGAGGTAATAGCTGTCCACATCATTGTCTAGCCAACAGGACATCATTGCCACCCAGAAATCGGTCCCTGACGTGGTGAAGCACTGTGCCCTGCTGACCGATGAGGTCGCCAGCAGCAGGCACAGCCATAGCAGCGGCACCTTTCTCCGTCTTGAAGGCGTCCCCGGCAAGTGGGTGTATCTGTTTGTTAAGTTTTCCATATTTGTTTTCTTTTGATAACTATTTGGTCACAGGATAGGCTATGCGAGCGTGGTAGATGCTCATCATCTTCGACTTCAAAATCTTGCGTATGCGGTCTATGTCGCCGAAGGTGAGGTTGCAGTTGCGGAACTGGTTGTTGCCGATTTTGTCGTCGATGATTTGGTCCACCTTTTTGTCTATGGAGTCTTTGTCGTGCTCCTTCATGCTGCGGCAGGCGGCCTCCACGCTGTCTACTATCATCACTACGGCCGTCTCGCGCGAGAAAGGTGTGGGCCCGTTGTAGCGGAAATCGTTTGCATCAATGGTCTCGCCTGGGTGGGCCTCCTTGTATTTGGTGTAGAAATAGCCCGTATAGGTGGTGCCGTGATGGGTGCGGATGAACTGCTGCACCTCGTTGGGCAGGTGATATTTGCGGGCCAGGTCCAAGCCGTCGGTCACGTGACGGATGATGATGGAGGCACTCTCGCGGTAGTCCAGCTCGTCGTGCGGGTTGAAGCCGCTGTTCTGGTTCTCGGTGAAGAAGAGGGGCGCACGCACCTTGCCGATGTCGTGATAGAGGGCCCCCACCTTGGCCAGCAACGCGTTGCCCCCAATCTCGTTGATGAGGTCCTCGCTGATGTTCGATACTTGGATGGAGTGCTGGAAGGTGCCGGGTGCATTGCGCGAAAGCTCGCGCAGGGCGGGGGTGTTGGTCGACGAGAGCTCCATCAGCGTCAGGCTGGTTGTGAGGCCGAAGATTTTCTCAAAGAGATAGATGAGCGGGTAGGCCAAGAGGGTCAGCAGGGCGTTGAGGAAGAAAACTATGTAGCGGTCGAAGGTGATGCTGCGGAAGGTGCTCTCCTGGCTCAGCACGCCGAAGGTGTAGATGAGTGAGTAGGTGGCAAAGATGACCAGGCAGACAAAGAAGAACTTGCTGCGGCTCTCCAGATTGCGCACCATCACGATGGACATCATGCCAGCAATCAGCTGGTAGAAGATGAACTCGTAGGAGTTGGGCACCACGCTGGCCAAGATGATGATAGTGGCTATCTGCACATACAGGGCCACCCGCATGTCGAAAAACACACGCATCATGACCGGTACGATGCACAGCGGCACCACCAGCACCCAGTCGGGATTGGTGTGCACCACTGCTGCCGTCACGGCCGACATGAGCAGTATCAGCACCAGCACAAACAGCACCTTGCGGTCGTCCTCCAGCAACGGATGCCGTGTATTCTGCAAAAAGAAGAAAAGGGCCACAAAGGAGATGATGCACAGCCCAAAGAGCCCAAAATAGCGTCCCACGGGACTGTAGTCGGCCTGGAAGTGCTTGTCGTTTTCCTTCTCCAGCGAGCTGATAATCTGTGCCTGTTCCAGCGTCACGCGCTCTCCTTGGGAAATAATCAGCTCTCCTTGCTGCACCATTTGGGTGCTGGTGGCCAGCTGCGAGAGCCGCGAGCCCATCTCCAACTGCGTGCGGTTGGCGTCGTAGGCAATGTCGGGCACCAAGATGCTGTCGCGCAGCAGGGTGTCGCGGATGTCCAAGGTGGTGATATACTGCGCCATGGTGCGCTCGGACCCGATGTTGCCGTCAAGGAGGATGAGTCGGTGGCTCTCGAAGTCGGGCATGCTGTCCGGAATTTCCAGATAGCCCACCAGATAGATACTGTCTATCGTCTTGCGCAGCTGCCGCTTGTTGGCCACCTGATGCCGACGGGCTATTTCGTCGAGGTTTTCAACCGCACGGGCATGGGCCGACTTGTCATAGCCGTAGTAGAGGATGGTCTTGCTTTTTATGTCGGCCGTTTCCATGTCGGTTTCGGTCTGCGACTTCTGGATGACAAAGTCGTAGGGCGCCACCAGGTCGTTGCTGCGCCAGATGCCCCCGACGGCATAGTCATAGTGGATGCCGTGGCCGTCATTGGGGAACATGAGGGGAATCAGTGCCGCCGCAACCAGCATCATAATGGACTTTGTAAGGATTGGCAGCCGTTTGATAGAGTTTGTGATGGTATCTTTAAGTCTCATTTTTTTCTATTCTTAATTTAAAATGCAAAAATACAAAAAAAATCTATTATAAAAAGAATATTTAATAAGTTTGGCAACCAAAGCTGCCTATTCGGCCTTTCCGATGCTCTCTGGCCTGCGGCACGCAACCCGATGAACCAATACGGTGACCTAGTAAAAAAACAGTACCGACGTCCGACGAAGGTTTTTGAGACTCCAAAGAGAGTCCGTTGAAGGTTCGCCGATGGTTCGCTCGGCTAGACGGAGAAATATTGATTTTCAAGCGTTTCTACTTTTGGCCGACGAAGAAAAGTGTCTAATCATTGGAGAAATCAATGAGTTACAAAATTTTTGCTGAAATTCAATAACTTAACTATGCCAGACGGTGTTCTCCTGACAGCATATATATTTATATATATGCTGCAGAAAAGGAACCAGTGCGACTTGTCGGATGCTAACAAATTGCATCGGAGGGGCGTGATTATTTTTGCCATAATACGCACGCCAATCCGTATTTTCCGTATTTTTGCAAGTTCAAAAAGAGGAACATTAACCGATTGTTGGTAATTAATGAAAGCAATTGTGAATAGTATAGTCATCAGAGCTATCGTACCATCCTTGCTGACACTTTTGATATTTTTTGTAGCAGGATGTCACATGGTAGAAAATGACAAAGACTTGGTTGATTTTTGCTTGCCCAGTGGCTTGCTATGGGCCACGCGCAATGTAGGAGCCCATTCACATGAAGGCTACGGCAACTACTTTGCCTGGGGAGAGACTTCACCCCAAAAGAGTAAGACTGGCATGCTCCTCAACTATCGCTACTACGGGCACACTATCCGTGCTGTGCGGCAGAACTAACCTTTGCACCACATGGGCAGTGGGACAAGGGAGAGTCTAAACGGCAGGCATGGCATTGGTCTGTTCAGACCATGTCCTCGCACAGGTGCCATTGCAACGTGTCGAAGGTGGTTTCCAAATATTTGTGCAGTCGGTTGAGATAGGTGGCCGTGGGTTTGGGCATGCTTTCGGCCGGGCCGGAATAGAGCGAGGTGCTGTTGCCCCTGCGGCGGCTGAAACCAAAGGTGTCCACGCCAAAGATGCCCTGTTTAAAACTGTTGGCCAACACCCAGCGGCGGTGTTCCAACAGCTCCGATGAGGGAGGCTCGGCCATGCCCTCATCGATGTCGCGGAAGATGTTGTCTTGTATCTCCCACGATCGAAATCCTCTCACCAAGAGCATCTTGTCGTAGAAGTCGAATATGCGGTCGGTTGGGTTGGTTGCCGACCGCTCAATTACCACGTATGCCAGGTGCCCGTACTCGTCGCCCCAGCTGAAGCAGGGGTAGGGCACGCCGTTCAGGTCTAAGTCGTCAACTCGCGACAGTTGAAGCTGATAGGCCTTGTTCAGTCCCATGACAAACTGATAGTTGATGTAGCTGGTGCGGAACATCAGCACGGCCGTGTCTTCAAAGGTGAAGGTGGCGTCGGGGAGGAACTGTGTGGGTTTCTTGCGTGGCATAGCGGCGGCTGGATTATAGGTGAAAGGCTTGCTGCTGGGTGAAGTCGGGGCGATAGGTGGACTGGGCCGAGAGCTCCTGCACCCAGCCGCGGTGGAGTCCGATGGCATAGAAATGCTCTGCCACGCGGTTATACTCTTCGGCTGTGAGGGTGCGGCCCAGCTGGTCGGGAAGGCCCGTGGTGGGCGGAAAGTACTGCGCCATCAGGGCCACATGCAGGTTGGTCGAGATGTCGGCAATCTCGTCCAGCACGGCCAGCGAGTTCTCCACCTGCCCGGGCAGCACCAGATGCCTCACAATGATGCCCCGGTAGGCCAACTCGTCCTCATCGGTGGGCAGGGCCGAACCCTTCTGGTTGTACATTTCTTTCAGTGCACGGAGCGCCACCGAGGGGTAGTCCTTGGCATGAGAATAACGCTGCGCCAGTGCGGAGTCCATATACTTGAAGTCGGGCAGATAGATGTCGATGTAGGGGGCCAGCATCTGCAGTGTTTCCACGCTGTCGTAGCCGCCAGTGTTGTAGACGGTAGTGGGAGTGAGGCCGCGCCGATGCAGGCCCTCTACGATGGCGGGAATGTGGTTGGCGTAATGCGACGGGGTGACGAAGCCCACAATGTTCTCGGTCTGGGGCAGCACTTGGGCAATGCCCTCCACGATGGCCTCCACGCCTCGGAAACGGATGAGGTCAGCAGTGCCAGCCACGGGCGAACTGATGTCGCCATTCTGACAGTAGATGCACTTGAGGTTGCAGTGGGCGAAAAAGACGTTGCAGATGCCTTTGCTGCCACACAGGGGCGGCTCTTCGCCTTGGTGGACACAAATGGTGGCCACTTCGGGCTCGGCGGAGGCTCCGCAAAACCCAGTATTCACAAGTCGGTCGGCCTTGCAGGCGCGTGGACAAAGGTTGCAATTCATGTTTGCAAAAGTACAACATTTTTCGCAGTCCGTTGCCGCCGTCCCCCACTTGTTATTAACAGCAAAAAGTTTATAGCAGTTATCCGCACTGGCAGAGCACCACGAGGGGGTGTGATTGCCAACAGCACCGGAACTCTTTCTACTATGAGTAATTACTATGCCTATCCGATACTGGCATGCCGCAGGCATGCAATTCCATTGCCCCAACATGAAACGAAATGCCGTGTGTGGGATAGCACATTTCTGTTGTGGCGTGTTGAAAACACACTACATTCCTCAATGCGAAGTGACATAAGAATTTTCGATAATAATATGTATTTTGCCCCTTGTTTTTGCCGAGAGTGTGACCTAGAATATCTCTTCGGATAGGGCGCGTTTCTCCATGACCCGTCTAGGTCATTAGGCGAAGTGGTGTGATTGTCAATAAGGTCAAAAATGCGTCCCGAAGGGACGCGACAAAGGGAGCCAATCAGCATTACCTCCTCTAGCGTCTGCCAAAAGTAATAATGGTCCGGCCCACTTTTTTTTCGCAATTTAACTATTTATTCAAATATTATTCGTATCTTCGCAGATAGTAACGTAAATCATTAAATATAATAATATTATGACTATTAAAGATTTAGAACCTAAAGAACTGTGGGGCAATTTTTACAAACTCACCCGTTGTCCCCGTCCCTCCAAGCACGAAGAGGTGGTCCGTGAGTTCCTCGTGAACTGGGCCAAAGAGCATAAGATTGACTGCCGTGTTGACAAGGTAGGCAACATCATTATGTCCAAACCCGCCACCAAGGGTATGGAGAACGTCTGCCCCGTGGTGCTGCAGGCCCATATGGACATGGTGCCCCAGGCCCGTGCCGGCAAGGTGCACGACTTCCTCAAAGACCCCATCGAGACCAAGATTGTCGACGGCTGGGTCTATGCCTGCGATACCACCCTCGGAGCCGACGACGGCTTGGGCGTGGCTGCTGCCATGGCCGTGCTGGAGAGCAAGACCATCAAACATGGTCCTCTGGAGGTTCTTATCACTACTGACGAAGAGACCGGCATGACCGGTGCTTTCGGCCTGAAGAAAGGTGAACTTAATGGTAAGTACCTGCTCAACCTCGACAGCGAGACCGAAGGTGAGCTCTATGTGGGCTGCGCCGGCGGCGTCGATGCCACTATGACCATCCCCTATGCCACCGAGGCTGCTCCCAAGGATTACTGCGCCATGCGTCTGACCATCGGCGGCCTCAAGGGCGGCCACAGCGGCATGGAAATCAACTCTGGTCGCGCCAATGCCAATAAGATCATGTTCCGTATGCTCCGCTGGGTGGCCGACTGCGGCATCCGCCTTATCAATGTCGAGTGCGGCAGCCTCCGCAACGCCATCCCCCGCGACGCCACCTGCATGTTTGCCATGCCCAAGGCCCATATGGACTGCATCATGGCCGAATTTGAGAAAGTGGCCGGTTGGGTTAAAAAGGAGATTGCCACCGTCGATCCCGACTTCTTCGCCAAATGGGAGAAGGTGCGCATGACTCCCAAGGTCATGACCGAGGCCGACACCCAGAAGATTATCAACCTCGTCATGGTGGCCCCCAACGGCGTGCAGCGTATGAGCACCGACATGGAAGACCTCGTCGAAACCTCCCTCAACCTTGCCAAGATGCACACCAACGGTAAGAACTTCTACATTCAGGCCCTGCTCCGCAGCTCGGTCGACTCCGCCAAGGATGCCCTGGCCGAACGTCTTGTCTGCCTGGCCGAACTCTCCGGCGGCAAATGCCAGCTCACTGGTGCCTATCCCGGCTGGAAACCCAACATGCAGAGCGGTCTGCTCAAGAGCATGAAGGCTACCTATAAGAAGATGTATAAAAAAGAACCCAAGGTGGTGGCCATCCACGCCGGTTTGGAGTGTGGCCTGCTGGGCGGCAAATACCCCGAGATGGAGATGATCTCCTTCGGTCCCACGCTGAACAGCCCCCATAGCCCCGACGAGCGTGCCAACATCGAGAGCAGCAAGAAGTTCTTCGACTATCTGGTCGCTGCCCTCGAAGCCATGCCTGTTGAGAAATAATTATTTTTAAGCAGTGGAGCTGTAGGAGCCTCGGGAATGATTTCCCTCAGCTCTTTCGGCTCCGCTTCTGTTTAACCTTCAAAACTATAATAGTAAATGATTTGTAAAGAATTACTGAACCCTCGCAGCATCGTTATCTGCGGTGCTTCCAGCGATATTCACAAACCTGGCGGCAAGGCCCTTAAGAACCTCCTTGAGAGCAACTTTAAGGGTACCGTCTATGCCGTCAACCCCAAAGAAACAGAGGTGCAAGGTGTAAAATGCTACACCAAGGTGGACGATCTGCCTCAGGTGGACTGTGCCATCCTTTGCATTGCCGCCAAGTTCTGCGCACAGACCGTTGATGTCCTCACCCAGCAAAAGGGTACCAAGGGCTTTATCATCATCAGCGCCGGTTTCTCCGAGGAGAACGCCGAGGGTGCCGCCATTGAGAAACATATCGTCGACAGCATCAACGCTGTAGGCGGCAGTCTCATCGGTCCCAACTGCACCGGTTTCCTCAACACCAACTATGCAGGCTGCTTCGACACGCCCATTCCCCGACTCGACCCCCATGGTGTCGACTTCATCACCGGCAGTGGTGCCACCGCCGTCTTTATCAAAGAGTATGGCATTACCAATGGCTTGACATTCAACAGCGTTTGGGCAGTTGGCAACAGTGCCCAGATTGGCATTGAGGATGTGCTAGAGCATCTCGACATGACTTTCGACCCCGACAAGTCTAGCCGCGTCATCATGCTCTATATGGAAAAAGTTGGCGACCCCCAGCGTCTGCTCAAGCACAGTCGCAGCCTTATCAACAAGGGATGTCATATTGCCGCCATCAAGTCGGGCGGTAGTGCTGCCGGCAGCCGCGCTGCCTCCAGCCATACAGGTGCTTTGGCCACCAACGACGCTGCCGTCGATGCACTCTTCCGCAAGGCCGGTATCGTCCGCTGCCAGAACCGTCAGGAGCTGACCACCGTCTGCGGTGTCTTTATGTATCCTGAAATCAAAGGCAATCGTTGCGCTGTCATCACTCACGCAGGTGGTCCCGCAGTCATGCTCACCGACGTTCTCTCCAACGGCGGCATGGAGGTTCCCAGTCTGAAGGAACACCCCGCCAGCCCCGCCCTGCTGGAGAAACTCTTTGCCGGCTCTTCTGTAGGCAACCCCATTGACTTCCTCGCCACCGGCACCGCCGAGCAACTGGGCTACATCATCGATGCCGTTGAAAACGAGTACACCGACATTGACTTCAGCGTGGTCATATTCGGCTCACCCGGACTTTTCTCCAACCGTGAGGTCTACAAACTGTTGGCCGAGAAGATGAAGACTTGCAAGAAACCCATTTTCCCCGTGCTGCCTTCTATCATCAATGTGAAGGACGAGATTCAGGAGTTTATCGATATGGGCAACATCAATTTCCCCGAGGAGTGTGTTCTCGGCAACGCCCTCTGCAAAGTCTACCATACTCCCAAGCCTCAGCCCGAACATGTCGAATTGCCTGCTGTTGACGTGGCCCGCATCCGCAAGACCATCGACCGCTGCAAGGACGGCTGGATGGAAATCAGCGACTACAACGAGCTCTTTGATGCAGCCGGTATCAGCCGCAAGAAATCCGTCGAGGTGTCTAAGAAAGAAGATGCCCTGGCCTTCGCCAAGGAGGTGGGCTGCAGCAAGGATATGCCCCTCGTCATGAAGGTTGTTGGCCCGCTCCACAAAAGTGATGTGGGCGGCGTCACCCTCGGAGTGAAAGACCTTGACACCGTTGCCAAGGAGTTCGACCGCCTCATTGTCATTCCTGAGACCTACGCCGTGGAGATGTACCCGATGCTGGACGGTACCGACGTCTATATTGGTGCCATCCGCGACCCCAAGTTCGGCCATCAGATTTTCTTCGGCCTGGGCGGCATCTTCATCGAGGTGCTCAAGGATGTGCAGAGCGCCATTGCGCCCATCACCGCAGCTGAGGCCAAGGAGATGCTCACCCACCTGCGTGGCTACAAGATTCTGCAAGGTGTGCGTGGTCAGGAGCCTGTCAATATCGACCTCTATGCCGATCAGATTGCTCGCGTGAGCGCCCTGGTGCAGGCCGCTCCCGAAATTGCCGAAATCGACCTCAACCCCCTGCTCGGCAATCCCCGCTACGTCACCGCAGTAGACGCCCGCATCCGACTGGAAAAGTAACTTTTTCATGTGGTTATACCCCGAGAGGCGGTCCAAAGGGCCGCCTCTTCTTTATATGATGATTGCTGTGGCGTTTATTTGCAACAATAGTGTTTCTGCAGTAATACTCTGTAGTATATGAACGAAGTATCTCGAACAGACTATATCGATTGGTTAGATCGTAAGCAAGTAAACGGTCTGATAAAGATTGTCACAGGTGTGTGCCGTTGTGGTAAATCATATTTGCTATTTACTCTTTTCTAAGTAATAGACTCTTCTATATCAATCAATAGAATGTAATTGAAGTTTGACAAGTGCATTTAGCCTGCTGGGTGTCTGTAACTACTTATCCCATCTGATGCTGGCGTGCCAGAGGCACGCGCTCTCAATAACCCCTGACAAGAAAATCTCTGATTTTCGCAGTCTGGGGCTAAGAATCTAATACTCCTCGGCGTGCCGGAGGCACGCGCTCTCAAATTCTATATACTGTATATTGTACACCTGTCAACAGTAATTCCTCAAAGACTGACAGATTGAGAGCGCGTGCCTCTGGCACGCAGTCAGGATCGCTTCCCACATACCCCACACTGCGCCTTAACGGGCTTGTGCGGGGTTTCTTTGAGACGTTGCTTGGTCTCGGCAAAAGAAGCGAGCTTCCTTTGCTCTCGACTTTGCAACGTTATTGAGAGTGAACTCCTCCGGAGTTCTGGTCAGGCTGAGTAGTTACATGTACTTGTCAAACTTTAGGATGTAATAAAAAAATCTTCCACCAAAAGGGGAAGATTTTTTATTCTGTATGAGACTGTAGGATTAGTCGTCGACGTGGGTGACGTTGCCGCGGAGGTCGAATTGGATTTCGAGGCCGTTGGTGAGGGTGATTTCGTAGCCGCCTTTCATCTTTTCGCAGTCAATGATGAGCTGCTTGGGATAGCGGTTGACGATGTAACGGGTGATGTAGCCGGGCACGAGTGTGACGGGCAGTCCTTCGGTGCATTTCATCTCTTTCCAAACGCCTTTGGAGTCGAACTCAATGATGGTGCCATCGGTGAGCAGGGCTTCGTACTCACGGCCTTTGACATAGGCAAAATCGATGGCACAGGAGGGCCAATGCTTTTGGATGAGTTCTGTGGCGGCCTTGGGCAGGCTTTCAGGATCGATGGTTCTTTTCTTGCTCTGGGCATTGGCGCTGCCGGCGAGCATCACGATGGCTAATAATGCGAGGATGAATCTTTTCATTTTTTATTATTGTTTATGATGGTTGTTATTATTTCAGTTCTTCGGGTGAAATGGTGACTACGGCTTCTTTGCCACTGGTGGTGCCTGTGTAGAAGTAGCGCAGACCGCGGTGGGTGGCTTTGAGTGTTTGCATCATCTTGACAAACGAGGGGTCGGTGCTGGAGGTGAGCATTTCTACCAGACTTGCGTGATTCTCTTCGATGCTCTGCTGCATTTCGTTCAGGTCCAGTTGGTTTTCATCACAGTCGATATAGTAGGTGAAGTAGAGTGAATCCAGTTCGATGTTGCTGCACACCATGCCATCGCCATAGCCGTAGGTGATGGGCAGCTGCATGCGGGCCGTGGCCACGGCGGACTGAAGGTAGGACTCGGGGTCGCCTTCGGTTTCGGGCATGTTGGCTTTCAGCTCCTCGTTAGTGAAGTGGAGGGTGAAGGAGTCGCCACTTTCGATGCTGAAAATGACATCCAGCCCGGCTTCGGCCTCGACGATGGCTTCAAGCAGCTGGCGGAAGTCTTCATCGGAGTTGCTGCGATAGTTGTCGAGCATGAAGTTGTGGAAAGCCTCCTGATTGTTCTTGAAGTTGTTGAGGTTGTCAAGACCTACTATGGTGTAGTTGAAAGTGACTTGGTTGTTGCGATATTCAGCGTTGTCCATCTGACCAATGGAACCTAAAGGTATGGGGCATTGGGCATTGAGCTGGGCAATCATTTTGCGCAACTCGCTTTTGTCGCTGTTGCAGCTGGTGAGGCCTGTGAGAATAAGGCAGAAAAGGGCTATGAGGGTAAAGGTTTTCTTCATTTGTCGAATTTGAGGGGCATGGCGGTGCTTTGGCCCGCTGGCATGCCATTGAGGAACACTTGTTTGATTCGGGTGTGGAAAGTCTGACCTTCCAGTGGGCTCCAGCCGCACTTGTAGAGTAGACGTTCTTTGGTAACGGGGGTCTCGCCGGGCTCAACGATGGTGATGTCGGCCATGTAGCCGGGGCGGAGGAATCCTCGCCCATGGATGCCGAAGATGAGGGCAGGATTGTGGCACATTTTGGTGACGAGGAGTGGCAGCCATTCCTGAAGGACCTCGGTGTGGTCGTTGCGCTCGGTAGCAGCAGGATTGAAGAACCCCTCCAGCATCATTTGCAGCGAGTGCTGGATGCTGGGTATGCCGCCAGGGGCGTCGAAATAGCGTTTTTGTTTGCTCTCCCACGTGTGGGGGGCGTGGTCGGTGGCAATGGTGTCGATGAGGCCGTCCACCAGTCCGCCCCAGAGGCCGATGCGGTCATCGTTGCTCTTGATGGCGGGGTTGCATTTGATAAGGTTGCCTAGGGCGGCGTAGTCACGGTCGTCGAACCAGAGGTGGTTGGGGGTGACTTCAGCGGTTATATTCTTTTGCTCCAACTCATAGTTGCTGAAGAGCGAGAGCTCGGTAGCGGTGCTGACATGGGCCACATGGAGGCGGGTGCCATAGCGGCGAGCGCGTTCCACGGCTTTATAGGTGGAGACAAAGCAGGCTTCGGTGTTGCGGATTTTAGGATGTAGCTCAGCGGTCTCCTTGTCGGTGCCGGCAAACTCCATCTTGTAGTTGCGCAGGTTGGCTTGGATAATATCCTCACTCTCGCAATGGGCCACGATGAGTTTCTTGCTCTCCTTAAAGAGAAGGTCCAAGGCCTTGGGGTTGTTTACCAACATATTGCCGGTGCTGCTGCCGAGGAAGAGTTTGATGGCGGCATAGCGTTCGACCGGGAGGTCCAGCAGGTCGTGAATGTTGTCGTTGGTGGCACCCAGCATGAAACCGTAGTTGACCGCACTCTTGCGCTCGGCAATCTGCTCTTTGGCCTCAAGGGTTTGGAGCGAGGTGGTTTGCGGGTCGGTGTTGGGCATGTCGATGACTGAGGTTACGCCTCCGGCCAGGGCGGCGCGGCTTTCAGTGGCGAAGTCGGCTTTGTCAGGGAATCCTGGGTCGCGGAAATGGACGTGTGTGTCGATGATGCCGGGCAGCACATAGCAACCTGAGGCATCGAACAACTGAGGGCTCTTCAGTGCAGTGCCGTCCTCCACAATTTTCCCTTCATGAATGAAAATCTCGCGCTGTTCAAGTGTTCCCTCGTTGACAACAGTGCCGTTCTTGATGATATAGTTCATGCGAAACGGTTAGTTAATGGTAAGTAGTTGCAGATTGTCCGCTTCACTATTAGAATTTCTTTTTGTTGCTCCAGTTGCGGGCAGCGATGTATGCGTCGGCGGAGTTGTTATAGATGGGCTTGACGACAAACTGGCCGGTATGGTCGATGCACCCCCAACGGCCTTCCTGTTTGGCGGGAGCCACGCGGTTGTTCCAAGTGTTGATGAAGGGCTTGGCATCTTCCAGACGGGGCAGGATGACCCATTCGCCTTCGAAGTCGACATAGCCCCAGTGGCCGGTGCCTTCCTCTTGGATGGGCCAGAGCCAGTGGCCTAGCTCGGCCTCTTCAATGCCTTTCTCATTGTCGTCCCATTGCTTCCCGGCTTTGGCGGCATCAGAAGAGAGGATGAAGACGGGCTTGCTCAGCAGACGGCCATCCTCGTGGATGCTGGCCCAGAGGCCGTTCTCACACTTGGCCGTGGCAAAGAGTCCGGTGTCGTTGGGGAAGTTGGACACTTCCAGATAGATAGGTTGGATGGCCCAGCTGCCGTCGGGCTTCACCCATCCCCAGAGGTTAGTGTCAGTGCGCATCTCGGGAATGCGCCAGGCATCCATGTCGCGGCCATGCTCAATCTGCGAGAGGGCATAAACACAGTCGCTCTCTTTGCTGAATATGAAGTCGCTGATGACATTGCCATTGCGGTCTATATTGCCCCAGCGGCCGCCCTTAAGGGCTTGGGTGTAGATATAGTTATGTTCGCCAGGGAACTGCCTAATCATGGCATACTGGGGCTGGACGACCCAGCGGCCAAAATAGTTGACAATGCCCCACTGGTTCTCGTTCTTGGGGTTGGTGACGGAGATGCGCCAGGTGTCATAGTGCCGACCCACAATCCATTGGTGACCGGCCTCCTCGGCATCGCTCATACTCTCGAAGATATTGTTGATAATCAGAATGCCCTTGGCATCGATACAGCCCCAGCGGCCTTCCAACTTGACGGGAGCAAAACTCATGGGGTCGGTGCCGTAGTATTTACCAGCTCCTTCATATTCGGGCTCGTACTTCCACTGGCCGTAGTAATTGACAAAGCCCCATTTGTGCGTAGCGGGATTCTCGGCAGGGTAGATCCACTTGCCGGGTTCTTCGGCACTGTACCAATGGTTGCCGGCCTCTTGGGCTTCTTCCTGAGTGGTAAAGATGTTGCGTACAATCATGTTGCCATTCTGGTCGATGCAGCCCCAGCGGCCGTCGTACTTCACCACGGCAAATTTTCTGTCTTGATGTTGGAAGGCGAAGGCCACCTGGTACTTCGGAGCTATTTGCCAGATGCCGTTACTGTTTTTGTAACCATACAGCATGTTGACGTCGTCGAAGGCCAAGGTCTGTGCTAACGCACTGCCAGTCAGCATGCAAAGGGTCGTGAGCAAAAAGATGTATTTTTTCATAGTACTATATTTTCGAATTTGCAAAGATACAACTTTTTTTTTATATTAGATATATTTGATTTGTGGAGTTATAAAGGTCTTTGGGTTGATAAGTTTTAGATGTTATCGGGTTCACATGCTCTAATAGTTTGTTTTCACAAGTTAGTATTTTCTTATGGCTTTTTCTTGCACACATTGTGTTTTCTGAATTAGCGGAGGCACTTTCAATGTGGTTGCAATGGTTTTCTTATTCCAATGTAAATTATGCAGTTGTGCTTCGAACTGTGTTAAAAGTGGGTGCAGATTGCCTTTTTATTCAAAAAAAATAGTATCTTTGCAAACTAAAAAACACACTACACATATTAATAATTATGGTTATCAAAGTCTGCGTGGGCAGTTCCTGCCATTTGAAGGGTTCCTACGATGTGGTCGAGGCCTTTAAGTCACTTGTGAAAAAATATAATGTTGAGGATAAAATAGAACTCCAAGCTAGTTTTTGTCTGGGCAATTGCCTACAGGGTGTTTCTGTAGCCGTGGAGGACTTTGGCGATGCCGATGTGCAGGAGACCGAGCAGGTGAAACGTACCGAGACAGGCTTGCTCCTGAGTTACATGAATGGTGAGAATTCCGAGAAAGTTTTTGTTGCCACAATACTCCCCCTACTGAAATAATAATAGTTTTCTTACTATGCCCTACTTGGAATTGAAGAAGGTGCAGTGTAAAGACTGCTACCTTTGTCTTCGTGAGTGCCCTGTAAAAGCTATCAGTTTTGCCGACCACCACTCACAAATCATAGAAGACCGCTGCATTCTCTGCGGTCGTTGCATGCATGTCTGCCCCCAAGATGCCAAACTGGTCCATAGTGATTTGGCCAAGGTACAATCACTGCTTTCTTCGGGTAAGAAACTGATCGCCAGTGTGGCTCCTTCTTTTATACCCAATCTTGGCCTCTCTAGTTTCGAGCCATTGCGCGTGGCGTTGAAAGCCATCGGATTTTATGATGCCGAAGAGACAGCTCGCGGAGCCGAATGGGTGACCCATGAATATGCTCGATTATTAGAGACGGGCACTATGAAGAATTTCATCACTACCGCCTGCGCGTCGGCATGTCGTTTGGTGCAGGAATACTTTCCCCAAGCCTTGCCTTTTCTGGCTCCGGTGGCTTCGCCCATGGTGGCCCATGCCCGCATCCTTCATGCCGAATACCCCGATGCCGAAGTGGTTTTCATCGGCCCTTGTTTGGCCAAGAAGCGCGAGGCGGCAGAATCGGGTGAGGTGGCAGCTGTGATTACTTTCGAAGAACTTTCCTCTCTCGGCGTTGAATACAGTAGGGCCGACGTGAAGGATGAAGCGGACTCTGTTGGTGATGACCTGTCGCAATCAGTCCCTATGGAAGTTTGCAAAGCAAAGGGCTATCCTGTGACCGACGGCATCATTAAGTCTTTCTCTAGCTTGCCGTCGGGCTATCACTACATGTCGGTCGACGGCCCCAAACGTGCCATGGAAGTACTGGAGAATATCGATAACTACGAGGGGGTCTTCATCGAAATCAATATTTGCCCAGGTGGTTGTATCAACGGCCCTTTCAGCCATCTGCCCAAAGGCGGCACCACCATGGCCAAGTTGCAGATGCATCAATACCAGTCGCGTGGCATACACAGCTATCCTACTATCGGACCCCATGAGGAGGCTCCGGTGGACTTCTCTTACCAGTTCCCGCGGGTGCTCAATCGTAGTCGCAAGGCTACCGACGAGGAGATAGAAGAGGTTTTGCGTCGCACTGGCAAAATGACACCTGAAGACGAACTCAACTGCGGTGCCTGTGGCTATCGCAGCTGTCGTGGCAAAGCCTGGGCAGTGCTCAATGGCTATGCCGACATTGAGATGTGCCTACCCTATATGCGCAAGAAGGCTGAATCTATGGCCTACGACATCGTCCACAACAGCCCCGAAGGCATCTTGCTGGTCGACGGCGACCTCAACGTGGTCGATGCCAACCTCACCGCCATGGAAATGCTCGACATTCCAGGCGATAGTCGTGGCTTCAAACCACGTCCCCTGAAAGATTTCATGCCACCGCTCGACTTCTATCTGGCCTACAGTCAGCAAAAAAACCTAGAGGTTCACAAACAATTCATTGTTGGCACTAAACGTTATGTCGACATCACCATCTGCTACATGAAGGACCAGAACCTACTCTTTGGGCAAATGAAAGATGTAACCGATGAGGTCAACTATGAGAAACGTCTCGACCGTATGCGTGACGAGACCATCGAAACTACCGACGAGGTCATCATGAAGCAAATGCGTGTGGCGCAGGAAATTGCTTCGCTCCTTGGCGAGACCACTGCAGAAACCAAGGTGGCGCTGCTCAACCTCAAGAAGATTTTGCGTCAGGAGTCAGCCAAAAAGGAGGAGTAGATGGAACTATGTCTTGAAACCGGCTACACCTCCCTCAACCATATCGGTGAGGAGCTCTGCGGCGACCATGTCGAGAGCAGCGTCAACGGCGATTACACCACCCTTGTCCTTGCCGACGGCTTGGGCAGCGGTGTGAAAGCCAGCATCCTATCCACTCTCACATCTAAGATTCTGTGCACCATGGTGTCCAACGATATAGACATCACCGAGTGTGTCTCTACCATCATCCGAACACTTCCCGTCTGTAAAGAGCGAGGCGTAGCCTATTCCACTTTCTCTGTCATACATGTTAACAGGCAGGGGCATGGTTACCTCTTCGAGTTTGACAATCCCGAGGCCATCTACTATCATAACGGCCAGGCCGTTGATTTCGAACGAGAGGAACTGGATGTCTGCGGCAACCAAGTGTTTAAGAGCGAGCTCAACCTTGAAGACGGCGACATCGTGATGGTGATGAGCGACGGAACCATCCATGCCGGCATAGGCATGATACTCAATTTCGGCTGGCCGCGTGAGAAAATTAAAGAATACCTAGACCACCATCTCAACCATAATATGTCAGCTCGTGCTGCCGCCTGCGTGTTGGCATCGGCATGCAATGAGATTTATGAGGGCCAGCCCAGCGATGACACCACTGTGGCTGCCGTCCGCATTCGTCAACGGTTAGACGTGAACGTTATGGTGGGTCCCCCTGTCAACAAGGAACAAGATCAGGAGCATGTGGCTCGCTATATGGAAGGCCCCGGACTGAAGGTGGTCTGCGGTGGCACCAGCTCCAACATCGTGGCACGCTACCTGCACAAACATCTGCGTCCTTCGTTAGACTATCCCGACCACGAAATCCCCCCTATTGCCTACATCGACGGCATCGACCTTGTCACCGAAGGAGTCATCACTCTGCGCCGCCTCTTGGAAATGTCGGACAGATATGTCTCTATCTCCGACCTCACCCCCAAGTATTATGAGAAAGAGGACGGTGCCTCGCTTTTGGCCGACATCCTCTTCGAACGCTCCACCCATGTCCATTTCTTCGTTGGCCAAAGCGTCAACACTGCCCATACCGGACTCGAAATCGACACCACCATGAAGCTGAAACTGGTGGAACGCCTTGCCGCCAACCTCCGCCTGATGGGCAAAGAGGTGACCCTGCTCTACGACTAGCCCCTATCCATCCCGACCTTGCAAAAAGAAGAAAGATACCTACACCGTTTGGCTGTAGGTATCTTTCTTCATTAGGCCATACGCGTAGGCGACTACCGCTTAAGCATACGTCTTACGGCATGGCCGTCCGCAAGGCCGATGCGGAGCGTGTACACCCCTGCGGACAAGTGGTGTATGTCGATACTTGCCTTTGAGGTGCGGCCTTCAAAGTCGAACCCCGCCACCCTGCGCCCTGCGGCATCAAATACCTCCACTCCTTCCATTTGCTGGCCCTCGATGGTAATCAGGCCTCGGGTGGGATTAGGATAGACTCGGATACCCCCAAGGCTGTTGGGTGCCGAAATGCCCACTTGGGTGATGGTCAGGCGCAGCACAACCACACTGTCGCAGCCAGCAACTGTCTGCCCCTCATAGAGGTAGTCGCCACTCTCGGTGTATGTGTTTCCAAGCCAAGTGTAGCTGCCCGCTGCCGAGTCGGCAATCGTGTCGCGAGTGCTGTAGTTCACCGTCAAAGCCAGGTGGATGATGCTGTCGCAGCCTTGGGAATTGAGCGTTGAGAATTGCGAATTGAGAGTAGAGGCAGTGTAGGTACTGTCGTGCCATGTGTAGCTGTCGCAGGCAGTGTCGAAGACTGTGCTCTCCGAGACGGGATTAACCGTGAGCGTCAGCACAACCACCGAGTCGCACCCCAGAACTGTGCGTAGCGTGTCGGCATAGATGCCTCCTGTTCGTAGCCAGCTGCCGCCAAAGAGAACTGAATCCCCTTGGCAGACCGTCTCGGCCAACCGAGAGGTGTTACTGTGATTGACAGTCAAATGCAAGGTCACGGTGCTGTCACAGCCAGCAGCATTGGTCAACACATGCGTAGCTCCATTCGTGCTATTGGTGTAATTCGTGTTCCACCAAGTGAAGCTGTCGCATGCCGTAGCCGTGGTGTCACCCGCAGTGCTGTGGTTTACAGTCAGGTGCAAGGTCACGGTACTGTCGCAGCCATCAGCATTGGTCAACACATGCGTGGCCCCATTCGTGCTATTGGTGTAATTCGTGTTCCACCAAGTAAAGCTGTCGCATGCCGTGGCCGTAGTGTCGCCCGTAGTGCTGTGGTTGATAGTCAGGTGGAGGGTTACCGTGCTGTCGCAACCGACGGCATTGTTTGTACTATAGGTGGGCGTGTTTGTTGAAGTAGTATAAGTGTTGCCGTGCCACGTATAGCTGTCGCACGCGGT
>R25__coassemble_36_pt1 | contig 87999 bp, 81 predicted proteins | sample R25__metabat2_high_PE_017 | metagenome-assembled genome bin R25 | reverse complement strand
GGTCGGGAGGGTCATAGCCAAAAGCCAGACAGATGACTAGGATAAGTCCCAGCACCAAAGCCGTGGTTCCGGCGGATATGATTTTGTTTTTTTGTTCTTGGTCCATCATAGTCAATCTTTATTTGTTGTCGGAAGGAGGTTGTGTGTTATGGTGATAACTGAAAAAGTGGGAATAAATTGTATGTGCCCGTTTGAAACCTCCCAGATTTGTCAACAATTAACTATTTTTTTGGCGAGGTGGCCAATATTACCTTATGTTTGGAGCCAGTCTGTTCGTTGATGGCGTTGACAGCATCAATGACATTGACCACATACTGCACAGGGACAGTCTTGTCGGCCCTGAGGACCACACTGGCTTCGGGCTCGCCGCCTATGCCGGCCGCAATCAGTGGCTGAAGGCCTTCGATGTCGGTGGGGTTGTCGCCCACCTGAAAGTTGTAGTTCTCGTCGATATAGACCGTCACCGTCTGCTTGGCCATGGTCTTGCTGCCGCTCTCGGGGAGGAGCAGTTTGACAGCATTGGGACTGATGAGCGTGGAGGTCATCATGAAGAAGACCAACAACAGGAACACCAGGTCGGACATGGTGGAGTTGTTGCTCTCAATGGATATTTTATTGCTTGTCTGAATCATTGTAAAGTACTATTTTTTGAGATAACCTACCAAGTCTTTCTTTATGCGGGTTCGTGGAGCAGGTCCATAAACTCGGAGGCGCGTACCTCGATGTCGAGAACCACCTTGTTGATGCGGGTGACCAGGACATTATACAAGAAATAGCAGATAATACCCACAATAAGACCGCCGATGGTGGTAACCATAGCCTGATACATACCCGTGGCCAGGGTGTTGATTTCGATGTTGTTGCCAGCGTGGGCCATGTCTTGGAAGCAGGTGACCATGCCGGTGACGGTGCCAAGGAAACCAATCATAGGTCCGAGGGATGCCACGGTTGCAACCAGGGAGACACGTTTTTCCAGACGGGCAACTTCCAGTTTGCCTTCATTCTCGATGGCGGTCTGTATGTCGCTGAGGGGACGGCCCAAGCGAGAGAGACCCTTGTCAATCATGCGAGCCAGAGGGCTGTTGGTCTGTTTGGAGAGGGCGCGGGCTCCTTCGACATCACCTTTGTGGATATACTCGCGGATATTGTTCATAAAGAGGTCGTCTTCGGACTCATTGACTGCCTGACGGAGGGCAAGATAGCGTTCGACTGCAATGTAGATGGCCAATGCCAGCATGAGCAGCAGCACCAGCATAATCCAACCACCGTTGAGAGCCATGTCCCAAAGGGAAATACGAGCGGTTTCGGCAGAAGCGGAGGCTGCCATCGTGTCAACGGCAGTCTGCATGTCGGACATGCCGTCCTGAATCATTAAGATAGGGTTCATCATTGTTTGTTAGTGTTTATTTATTTTCAAAATGTAAGTGACAAGTTAACTGAAGGGGCGAAGCCCATTCTGCTGCCAAAGTCGGGAGCTACTGAAGGGGCTATGCGCATGGTGAGGTCGTCATTGACGTTGAAATCGTAGAGATGCCCAAAGACGTAGGCATCCAACAGATTGAGTCCGTAGACCGCCACCGTTATGATGGTAAATAGTTGAAAATTCTTGTTGTTTGACTGATAATAATTATAGACATAGTAGCCGGAGATGCCTTCATAGCCCGGCAGGGTGCAGATGCCGCTCTGGCCGATGGCGAGATATTCTTTGCGGAACATGCGCATGTCGGAATAATAGTTATAGGCAAAATAACCCACGGTGCCCAAGGCGGCATAGATGATGGGAATCTTCCATGCCTGGCCATTATAAATCTGCCCTCCGCCAGGGACAATGGAGAGGAGGAGAGACTTGGTGGGATTGTGGTCGGTCTTGGCCACGGTGGTAACTGCCTGAGGAGTGACCAAAACCGAGTCCTTGACATTCTGTGCCTGAACCCATGAGGCGACGGCCAGCAGCATTCCTATGATGAAAAGACGTTTGAACACGGCAGGCTGACCTCAGGCTCAAGGATGGAGCAATTTCATGATTCGCTCGAAATCCTCGTCGTTATTAAAATGAATTGTCATGGTTCCTTTGCCTCGGCGGGAACGCTTGATTTCGACATCTGACCCCAACATCTGCCTCATCTGAGACTGGGCTGCGCTGTGGGTGCTGGGCAACTCGTCTTTGAGCACCGTGCGGGGCTTTTTTTCGGCCTTCCCAGCCTTGACCAACTGCTCGGTCTGGTGGACAGAGAGGTGCCGATTGATAATGTCGTGCAGAATGGCCAAGTGTTCTTCAGGGTCTTCCACATTGATGAGGGCGCGAGCATGGGCCATACTTATCTGACCCGAACTGAGAGCCAGTTGGGTCTCTGCAGGGAGGTTGAGCAGGCGCAGATAGTTGGTGATGGTGGAGCGGTCCTTGCCCACCCGCTGGCTGAGTTGCTCGTGGGTGAGTTGGCACTCTTCGATGAGGGCGTTGTAGGAGAGGGCAATCTCCATGGCGTTGAGATTCTCGCGCTGGATGTTTTCCACCAGGGCCATTTCCATCATCTGGCCGTCGGTGGCGATGCGAATATAGGCGGGCAACTCGGTGAGGCCGGCCATCTGCGAAGCGCGGAAACGGCGCTCGCCTGCAATGAGCTGATATTTGCCGTCCGGCATGCGACGGACGGTAATGGGAGTGATTACCCCCTGCTCACGGATAGACTGGGCCAATTCCTCAAGGGCTGTGGAGTCAAATTCCTTACGGGGTTGGAATGGGTTGGTCTCAATGTCGCAGATAGGCACCATGCCTATGGAGGCTGTGACATCGGACTCGTTGCCGTTGAGGGTGTCCACATCGATATTTCCCAAGATAGCATCGAGTCCGCGACCAGGTATTAGTGGTTTCTTTGCCATTGATTAATGCTTAAGCTGGTTACGTTTGAGTATTTCGGTGGCGAGGTTGAGGTAGTTGTTAGCGCCGGGGCAGGTGGCGTCGTACATGATGATGGACTTGCCATAGCTGGGGGCCTCGGCCAATTTAGTGTTGCGATAGATAAGGGTGTCGAAAACCAGGCGTTTGAAATGGGAGCGCACGTCCTCTACCACCTGGCGGGCCAGGCGGAGACGAGAGTCGTACATTGTGATGAGCAGTCCCTCGATAGTCAACTTGGGATTCAGTCGGGTCTGGACGATGCGAACCGTGTTGAGCAGTTTTCCCAGTCCCTCCAGGGCAAAATACTCGCTCTGGATGGGGATGATGACCGAGTCGCTGGCCGTGAGGGCGTTGACTGTTATCAGGCCCAATGAAGGGCTACAATCGATGATGATGAAATCAAATTCTTCTCTGACCGATTCAAGGGTACGACTGATAAAGTACTCACGGTTCTTTTCGTTGACCAGTTCCACTTCGGCCCCCACCAAATCAATGCGGGTGGGCAGCAGAGAGAGGTTGGGGGCGTCGGCCTGCACGATGCAGTCGTGAATATCGGCCTGACCCATGAAGCACTCGTAGGCACTTTTCTCCAACTCGTCGGGGTTGATGCCCAATCCCGATGAGGCGTTGGCCTGGGGGTCGGCATCGACCAAAAGGACCTTATACTCCATCACCGCCAGTGCAGCACTGAGATTGACTGCCGTAGTGGTTTTTCCCACGCCTCCTTTTTGATTGGCGATAGAGATAATCTTACCCATATTGAAAGATTAGAATTTAAGGTCGAAATCGTCTAGGTTAATCTTTTGCAGGTCGTCGTTATCATTGATGTGGCCCATCTCGTTCTCAACCACCACGGGCTCGGGTTCGATGCCGGTCTCGATGAAAGAGAGAGCATTGGCCAGACCTTTCTGGAACTTCTCGAAATCTTCCTTGTAGAGGAAAATCTTGTTTTTGTCATAATAGAACTCGCCCGTGTTGTTGTCAAACAAGCGGCGGCTCTCGGTAATTGTGATAAATTTGTCACCTCCACGAGTTTCCTTCACGTCGAAAAAGTAGCGGCGCTTTCCAGCAGGGATGGCCTGCGAATACAATTCTTCCTTTCTATTTTCCATTTTAAAGCGTATTTTTTCTGATTGCAAAATTATCAATTATTTTTTAATGAATAAGTATGCTCTCCAGAAAGTTATTAACATTCAATAGTTCCTAGCCTTAATTTCTTTTGTGGGTCATGATGTCCAAGATGGTGTCGTCCACCTCGTCCATGCCGTCATGCCCCAGGCGGCCCAAATTACGGATAGAGCAGTCAACATCGCTCTCACTCAATCCGTCGGTGGCGTCCACCACACAGTTGTTATAGGCCAGTTCGGCACTCACAAAGGCACTATACAGGCCCGTGCTCATCTTCAAGGCGCAGCTGGGCTTTGCTCCGTCACACACCATGCCGGCAATGGTGTTGATAAGGTTCTTGATGGCATAGCACATCTGTTCGAAACAGCCGCCATGCAGATAAACGATGCCGCAAGTCACCCCGATGCTGGCATTCACAATGCCGCACAGGGCACTCAGCCGTCCAATGCCGCTCTTAATATAGATTGACATCAAGTGGTTCAAAATCAAGGCGCGTACAATCTGTTCGTGGCTGCAGCCCTTTTCCTTGCCGTAGTTATAGACAGGCAGGGTGCAGCAGATGCCCTGATTGCCGCTGCCACTGTTGCTGTAGACCGAGAGGGTGCAGCCGTCCATGCGGGCGTCGCTGGCCGCCACAGTCCTGGCCACCACCGTGTGCACCAAATCCCCCTGGGCATTTGCCATCAGAATCTTGCCCGTGCGCAGGCCGTAACCTTTCAGTCCCTCCTGGGCAGCGGCTTCGTTGTATTTGACGGTGTCATAGATGAATTCCAGCTCTTCCAGTGGGGCTGTGGTGGCATAGTCGTACACCATGCGGGCCGTGAGTTTCAGGTCGCCCAAGGGCGACTCCTCTTCGCCGGTGGTTTCCTTCAACTCCTTTTGAAGCACCTCCACGGCCAGATTGCTGAGCAGCACATTGTCATTCAACGACACGAAGACAAAATTGGTGTGCCTGTGGCTGATGACGGCCACAGCCTTGTCCTCGCCTGCCGTGCAGACACACTCCACAAAAAGTTTGTCGCACTCGTCCTTGACACCGATTTCAATGCGCGAAGCGTTGTTGGCCAGCCACTGCTTGGCCTCCTCCACCTTCTCGGGGGCGACGGTCAGCACTTCCAATTGGCGTTTGGAGTCGCCTGCCACCACAGCAATGGCCACGGCGATGGGCAGGCCTATCATGCCCGTGCCGGGAATGCCCACACCCATGGCGTTTTTGTAAACATTCTTGCTGAGGAGCAGCTGGATGTGTTCGGGTTCGCGCCCCAGAGTCTCTCGGGCCTTGGCAACACAAAGGGCCACCGCGCCCGGTTCTGTGCAGCCAGTGGCCAACACCACCTCATTCTGTATCAGTTGGCGTATTCGCTTGCGGAGTTGTTCTTCCATTGCTTATGCTTCTGATTGGTTAAAAATAATAGCCCGCCAATGGGGATATGATAGAATGCGCCTCGCCGACCATTCGGCGAAGCGCATCTTTTATTATTTATTTCTCGAAAATCTTCTGCCAGTTCTTATATTCGCGGTCCTTCCAACAGCCGTTGTGGTAGGCATAGCTCACGATGGCAGGAATGACGGTGGTGCCTTCGGCATAGACCATCTGCTGCAACTCTTCGCTCACCTTGCCCCAGCTGCCGGCCTCCAAGAGGGTGGAGGAACTGCAGGCACCGTCGCGCACGTCGGCCACGGTGATTTGGATGGCATATTTGTGCATCGGCACTTCGTGACCCAGAATTTCGGCGCAGACCACAGTGTCCTGGGCAAAGTTCTTGGGAGTGCCGCCACCCACCATGAACAAGCCAGTCTCGGGGGCAGCCATCTTAATCTTGGTCAGCTCGATGAAGTCGCAGACTGAGTCGATGCTCAGGTATTTCTCGCCCTTTTGGGCACGTTCCCACTGGTGCTTGCCAATGCCGAAACCGGCAGAGCTGTCGCTGAAGGCGGGGCAGAAAATAGGCACGCCGCACTCATAGCAGGTCTGGATGAGGCTGTCCTTTTTCACACCGCGACCATTGTGCAGCCATTTGCCCAGTTCGTAGAGGAACTCGCGCGAGCTGTAGGGGCGGGCTTCCAGCATGTTGGCCAGCTCAAAAGTGGCATTGTCGCAGGCCTGCAACTCTTCCTCATCGATAAAGGTGTCGTAAATGCGGTCGATATAGAGTTCTCGCAGCTTGGTGTCGGGGATGACATTCTCCTTGGTGCCCACATAGTGTTTGAAACCCAAGGCCTCAAAGAGGTCCATGTCGATGATGGAAGCACCGGTGGCAACCACGGCATCAATCATCTTGTTGCGCACCATGTCAACGTACACCTGCATGCAGCCGGCGGCACTGGTCGAACCGGCCAGGGTGAGTATATTTGTGCAGTCGTGCTCCTTGCACATCATGGTCAGGATGTCGGCAGCGCGGGCGGTGTCGCGGCTGGTGAAGGACATGTGGCGCATGGCGTCGATGAGCTCGGTGGAGTCATATTTCTTAATGTCGATGTGTTTGATAGTCTCTTTCAGGAGATCTTTCTTGGTGAGATTGTCAATATTTTCCATTGTCTATACTATTTTTATTTTATTTGTTTCTTTAAGAATGAGAAGCCTGGCACCTTAGAACGGCACGTCGTTGTCTGGTTGCAGGCCTTGGGCGAAATTGTTATTCTCGCGGTTGATTTTGGAGTCCACGATGATGGTGGCGTTGCCGCCCGAGTCGAAAGCTGCATTCTGCGGCATGCCGCTGGCCAGTTGCTCGTTGGTGGTAAACTCGGGATTCTCGAAGCGGGCATACTTGCCCACAAAGCGCAGGCGTACCTCGCCCACCTCACCGCTACGGTGCTTGGCAATGATGATGTCGGCCATGCCGGCAGTGGCGCCTTTTTCGTCTTCCATAATACCGTAGTACTCTGGTCGATAGATAAACATCACGATGTCGGCATCCTGCTCGATTGCACCCGACTCACGCAAGTCGCTCAGCATGGGTTTCTTCGTACCGCCGCGGGTCTCCACCGCACGGCTCAGCTGCGACATGGCCAGCACCGGTATGCCCAACTCTTTCGAGAGGGCTTTCAGCTGGCGGCTGATGGTGCTAATCTCCTGCTCGCGGTTGCCGTTGCGGCTCATGGCATCGGAGCCCGCGCTCATCAGCTGCAGGTAGTCGATAAAGACCATCTGAATGTCGTGGTGGTCCTTCAGGCGGCGGCACTTGGCCCGCAACTCATAGATTGTCAGCTGCGGAGTGTCGTCGATAAATATCTTGGCATCGTTGAGGCTCTGTGTGCGGGTTTCCAACTGTTGCTGCTCCCAAGGTTGCAACTCGCCTTTCTTCAGCTTGTCGCCCGGGATTTGAGCCTCGCCCGAAATCAAACGCATGGCCAGCTCCACGCCGGTCATCTCCAAGGAGAAAAAAGCCACTGGCTTGCTAAAGTCGATGGCCATATTTCTAGCAATAGAAAGGGCAAAGGCGGTCTTACCCATGGCCGGGCGGGCGGCTAGGATAATCAGCGTGCCGGGCTGGAAACCGGCTGTCTTGCGGTCCAGTTCGATGAATCCAGAGGGCAATCCGGTGGTGCCGCCCTCGCTTCCCACAGCCTCAATAATCTGGTCGTGTGCCTCATGCACCAGGTCGCCTATGGGGTGGTAGTCAGTGCGGAAATTCTTCTCGTTGATGTCCATCAGCCGCCCTTCGGTCTTGTCCAGCAGGTCCACCACGTCGGTGGTCTCGTCATAGGCGCTGGTGATGGTCTCGGTAGAGATGCGGATCAGCTCGCGCGAAATATATTTTTCGCTCAGCACACGTGCGTAATACTCAATATGGGCAGCACTGACAATGTGGCTGGTCAGTTCCGAAATATGGAAGGCACCGCCCGCGGCCTCCAACTCGCCGCTCTGGCGCAGCTGGTTGGTCACCGTCATCATGTCCACCGGCTGGTTCTTCTCGAAAAGCTTGTGTATGGCACGGAAGATGGCCTGATGTTCGGGCTTGTAGAAAAACTCCTCATGCAACAGGTCAATGGCCGTGTTCAGGGCGTTGGCGTCAAGCATCAGGGCACCCAGCACAGCCTCCTCCAAATCAGTAGCCTGCGGCGGCTTGTTGCCGCCGTTGATATTGAAGGCCTGCTCGTAAGACATTCTCTCTTTGCGTCTTGTAATATTTTGAGGCATAGTTTCCATAATACAAAAATACTAAAAATATACGACATAAGAAAAATTATTTTTCCACAACTCCACAACCCCCTCTCACACATCCATTTACACTTCGCCCTCCCAATCGTCACACCTCTTCCCTCACCCTTCCCCGCCCCACCCTGCCTTCATTCCTCCAGCCATTAACTTACGCCCTCTCCTTCCCACTCCCGATCCTTTTCTCTGGCTCAACTCCCACACACCACCACCGCTTATCAAGTGTAGAGATAGCGTCGCGACAGTGTTTAGGCAACATATTTTCAACCACTTGCAGCTGAATTCAATGCTAGGGTAGTGAATATGTAATTGCATTCATCACCCTCCCGAGGCTGCTTTTAGAGGTCGCCGAATGTTTAACTCGTCTGTCATGCAAACGATTGAAATACTATGAGTTGTCGGACAGCCAAATTGGGCACATCAGGGGCAAAGCCATCTTGCTTTGTGGCACTGGCCATAACAACTCGTTCGGCCCTTGACCTAAGCATCAGGAAGCTGTTCGTGCACTCATGGGATGAGACAAAAAAACAAAATCTTTTCAAATAAATTATTATTTCAAAAAAAATGTGTATTTTTGCAAACGGAAAAAAAAGTATTAACCCATATAAATAACAACAAAATGACGAAAGCTGATATCGTGCATGCAATTGCAGAAAGAACCGGTCTCGAAAGACAGGCCATCTTGATTATTGTGGAAGAAATGATGTCCACCATCAAGCAGAACATGGCAGAGGGAGAGAATGTCTATCTGCGTGGTTTTGGCACCTTTGAGATTGTTCATCGTGCCCAGAAAACCGGCCGAAACATTTCCAAAAACACCACCGTCATCGTCCCCGAACACAACATTCCTAAATTCAAACCCTGCAAAGAGTTTAAGGAAATGGTGAAGTAAATCACCCCCTGCAAAAGAACAATAAAAAAGGCCCAAGCGATATGAACAATATCCGGGGGGTCTTTTTTTTTGCCAGTTTTTTGCCAGCAAACAAATTATGGCATCCACAGATTGCCACTTTTATTAACTATTCTCATTCAACTACAAACTCATCAACATGGGCCTACTGAACAAATATCTAAGACCCCGCGTAGGACTGGCCAACGAGCTAGACGTGCAAGGGGCCGCCGCCAATATCAAGAAGAACATCTCTTTCACCGGCACCAATCTCTATATTCTGGCCTTTGCCATCATCATTGCCTCCGTGGGGTTGAACGTCAACTCCATTCCGGTAATCATAGGTGCCATGCTCATCTCGCCCCTGATGGGGCCCATCATCGGTGTTGGTCTTTCGTTGGGCACCAATAATCTGAGGCTGTTGCGATTTTCGCTGCGCAATCTGGGCGTGATGGTGCTTATCAGCATTGCCGCCTCCACGCTCTACTTCCTGCTCACCCCGCTGAAACTGGAGAACCCCACCGAGCTTTTGGCCCGCACCAATCCGACCATCTATGATGTGCTAATTGCCTTTTTTGGTGGTTTTGCCGGCATTGTGGAGACCAGCCGCAAAGAGCGCGGCACGGTGCTCAGCGGCGTGGCCATCGCCACCGCACTGATGCCGCCGCTGTGCACCATCGGCTTCGGCCTCTCTCAGCTGAACATGCACTATGCCCTCGGAGCCCTCTATCTGTTCTTTATCAACAGCGTCTTTATCTCCCTGGCCACTTTCATAGGGGTCAAATTTCTGGGTTTCGAGAACGCTGTCTACACCAACGAGGCCCAACGCAAACGCATCACCCGCACCGTGACCGTGGGCATCATTATCATCATCATTCCCAGTGTCATATCTGCCATCAACATTGTGAGGCAGAACAACTTTGAGCGGAACGTGGCCTCCTTTGTGCGCAACATGAACCGCGTGGAGAACAACCTAATCTACGACTACCGCGTCAGCCACGAGGGCAATCCCTCTGTGGTGGAACTGTTCATCACCAACGACAACCTGAGCGAGAACGAGATGTATACCGTCTATGCCCTGGCCGAGGAGCAGGGCATCAAACGCAGCCAGATTGTGATGAATGCCAGCACGTTTGGCGGCGGTCGCAACAACCGCATGATGTCAGAACTATATCAACGCACCGAGAGTATATTCCACACCAAGGACAGCATCATCGACACCCTGCGCAACGAGTTGCAGTTCTACCACAATGCCGAGAGAGACTACGCCCAACTGGCTAACGAAATTCGCACCCAGTACCCTAGCATCCACGACGTTACCATAGCCAAAGGCATGAGGATGAACGAGGGCGACACCACGGCACAAAAATCTGAAATCCTCGTCCTCGTGAACGACTCGGGAAAACTCACCTCCAACCAAAAGAGCCAGATGGAGCAATGGCTCTGTGTCCGCCTAAAAACAAAGGAAGTGAAAGTAATTTCGGAATAAAAGAAAACTATACGAAAATAATTGGCCCCGCGACAGCGGGGCCTTTCTTTTTATTGGGATGAAATGTTGCGTTCTTTATAGGTACTTCAACTCGTCAGATAATTGCATCTTCGAGGAGGCAATCAGCCTAGGGCGGCTATCTGGGCCTTGAGGGCTTCAATCTTGCTCTCGGCATCGGCTTTCTTCTGTCGCTCAACGGCAACGACTTTCTCTGGTGCCCCATTCACAAACTTCTCGTTGCTGAGTTTCTTCATGACGGAGTTGAGGAAGCCTTCGGCGTACTGCAGCTCTTCCTGAAGTTTTTTGAGCTCGGCCTCCTTATCGATGTTGAGGCTGACGGGAACAAAGCACTCGGTGGTGCCCACCATGAAACTGAGCGCACCGGAGACTTTGTCGGACACAAACTCTATCTTGCTGACATTGGCCAACTTGCGGATGATGCCGTGGAAGTCTTCGGGGCAGTTGCCCTTCACGTAGAGCTCCAATGCTTCTTTGGGTGAGAGTCCTTTGCTGTTGCGCAGATTACGCACACCGGCAATAATCTCACTGGCCTGCTGGAAGTTGTCGAGCATCTGCTGGTCGAACATAACGCTGTGAGGCATGTGCTGAGTCATGATGCTTTCGCCCTCGGAACGCTCGCGCAGGGTGTGCCAGATTTCTTCGGTGACGAAGGGCATGAAGGGATGCAGGATGCGCATCAGCCGGTCAAAGATATCGAGCGTGGCCTCGTAGGTCTCGCGGTCGATGGGGGTGCCATAGGCGGGCTTGATCATTTCGAGGTACCACGAGCAGAAATCGTCCCAAACCAGTTTGTAGCTCTTCATGAGGGCCTCGCTGAGACGGAACTCATCAAAGTCGTGCTCTATTTCCTCCAGCACCTGAGCCATACGCATTTCCATCCACTGCACGCTGACAGAATTCTCCTGACACTGACGAAGGTCGTCCTTCACCTCCCAGCCACGGACAAGGCGGAGGGCATTCCAAATCTTGTTGGAGAAATTGCGCCCCTGCTCACAGATGCTTTCGTCGAAGGGGATATCGTTGCCAGCAGGCGCGGTGAGCAGCATACCCATGCGGACGCCGTCGGCACCGTATTTGTCTATGAGCATGATGGGGTCGGGGCTGTTGCCGAGAGACTTGGACATCTTGCGGCCCAGCTTGTCGCGGACGATACCCGTAAAGTAAACATGGCGGAAAGGAACCTCTTTGCGATATTCCTCGCCTGCCATAATCATACGTGCCACCCAGAAGAAGATGATGTCGGGGGCGGTGATGAGGGTCTCGGTAGGATAATAGTAGTTGATTTCCTCATTGTCGGGATTGCGGATGCCGTCGAACAGACTGATAGGCCACAGCCAAGAGCTGAACCAAGTATCCAATGCATCCTCGTCCTGTCGCAGGTCTTCGGCACATTTCACCACACCGGGATGCTTCTCACATACTAGACGGAAAGCCTCCTCACGACTAGTGGCAACCGCAATTTCGGTCTTGCCGTCAACCTCATAATAATAGGCAGGAATCCGGTGTCCCCACCACAGTTGGCGGCTGATGCACCAGTCCTTGATGTTCTCCAACCAGTGGCGGTAGGTGTTCTTGAACTTAGCGGGATGGAACTGGATGGTGTCGTCCTCAACCACCTCCAAGGCTTTCTTGGCCAACTCGGTCATGCGCACAAACCACTGAGTAGACAGCTTTGGCTCAATCACCGCGTCGGTGCGTTCGGAGTGGCCCACCTTGTTGGTGTAGTCTTCCACCTTCTCAACCAGTCCAGCCTCCTCAAGGTCTTTCATTATCGCCTTGCGGCAGGCAAAACGGTCCATGCCTGCATACTGCATGCCTTTGTCGTTGAGGGTGCCGTTGTCGTTGAAGATGTCTATCGACTCCAACCCATATTTCATGCCAAGGTTATAGTCGTTGATATCATGTGCGGGAGTAATCTTCAGAGCGCCGGTGCCAAACTCGCGATCCACATATTCATCCATGATAATCTGCACCGAACGACCCACCCCTGGCACAATCACCCGTTTGCCCTTCAGGGCCGTGTAGCGAGGATCTTCGGGATGCACACAAACGGCGGTATCGCCCAAGATGGTTTCCGGGCGCGTTGTGGCGACTACGATGTACTGTCCTTTCTCATTCTGCTTGATGCCAGACTCCTCAGAGATTTCAACGGATCCAGTATTATCAGAATCAATATAATATCTCAGATAGAACAGTTTACCATGGCTCTCTTTGTAGATAACCTCCTCGTCGCTGACGGCGGTGAGGGCCTTGGGGTCCCAGTTGACCATGCGCACACCGCGGTAAATAAGCCCCTTGTTGTAGAGGTCGACAAATACGCGGATAACACTTTCATAGCGGATATCGTCCATGGTGAAGGCCGTGCGATCCCAGTCGCAAGAGGCTCCCAGTTTGCGTAGTTGCTTGAGTATGATGCCACCGTATTTCTCCTTCCATTCCCATGCATATTCGAGGAATTGCTCACGGGTCAGGTCGCGCTTTTCGATGCCTCGTTCTTTAAGCATCGCCACCACCTTTGCCTCGGTGGAAATGCTGGCGTGGTCGGTGCCGGGTACCCAGCATGCGTTGAAGCCCAGCATGCGGGCACGGCGCACAAGCACATCCTGAATGGTGTTGTTGAGCATGTGTCCCATGTGCAGCACGCCTGTGACGTTAGGCGGGGGAATCACGATGGTGTACGACTTGCGGTTGTCGGGTTCGGAATGAAAGAGTTTCTTTTCCAGCCAGAAGGAGTACCATTTTTCCTCCACAATTCTGGGGTCGTATTTGGGTGCGATAGACATATTTGTATTTGTTTACTATTATCTTTTGGTGGGGCGGTAGTCGCCGACTGAACTAAAGAAACCACTAAATGGCACACACGCGGGGCGTGCCATTTAGTGGTTTGTGAGATACTAGGTCAGACCTCCCAGGTGTCGCCTGAGTTGAGCAGGTCGTCGACACACTTGTACTTGGAGGCAGCCATCACCTCGTCCATCTTGTCCTCATAAAGCTGAGTGTAGGACGGACGTTCCACATTGCGTATGACACCGATGGCCACGGGCAAGTCGCCATGCATGCGGGCCAGGGACATGTGGATTCCAATATCCTCGGTTGTCTCGTCGTGCACCTTGACATCATCGATGGTAGCACCATTCACGCCAAGAGTGACCACTTCGAAGTAACGGCCGTTGAAGTGCAAACCTTTATTCATATCCTTGCCGAAAAGCATGGGCTTGTGGTGTTCCAGCACGATAATTTTATCGTCGCGGACGGCACGGTCAGTGATATCGGCATGGGCGCCATTGTTGAAAATCATGCAGTTCTGCAGCACCTCAACCACGCTGCAGCCGTCATGTTTGGCGGCGCGGGTCATGATGTCGGTGGTCAGATTAGGCATGGCATCGATGGCTCGGGCGAAGAAGGAGCCCTGCGCACCCATGACCAGCTCACCGGGGTTGAAGGGGTAGTCGATGTTGCCGAAAGGCGAAGTCTTGGTGATTTGACCAAATTTAGTGGTGGGGCTGTACTGACCCTTGGTCAGACCGTAGATTTCGTTGTTGAAAATAGTGATGTTGAAGTCCTGATTACGACGGACGGCATGGATTAGGTGGTTGCCGCCAATTGACAAGGCATCGCCGTCACCCATGTTCACCCACACGCTCAAGGCGGGGTTGGCCAGCTTCACGCCAGTAGCAATGGCGCAGGCACGACCATGAATGCTGTGGAAACCGTAGGAGTCGACATAATAAGGGATACGCGAGGAGCAGCCGATACCGGAAATCATGCAGATGTTCTCCTTCTTGTGGTCCACCTTGGGGAAGGTGTTCAGCAGGGAGGAAAGAATGGCATGGTCGCCGCAACCGGGACACCATTTTACCATCTGGTCGCTCGCAAAATCAGCCTTTGTATATTCTCTGTCCGCTTTGGGAACAAAATGTCTCTTTGCCATAATTCTTTTTGATTTTTAAAGTACTACATCTAGCGTAATGATTGATGCGCTAAAAATCTATACTATTCAGCTAAAATTTTATTGAAACATTCCTTTAACTCACTGACCTCGAAGGGCAGGCCCATGACCTTGTTGAACTGGTGCATGGGGCACTCGGGGAACTGGGTACGCAGGTAGCCCAGGAACTGGCCGTTGTTGAGTTCGCAGACAACAATCTTCTTGTACTTGTGAAGGATGTCGCCGGTGTTCTTTGGCAGCGGGCAGATGTAGTTGAAGTGGGTGTAGGCCACCTTCTTGCCTTCTTCGTTCATCTCCTCCACAGCCGAGGTCAGAGCACCTGCCGTGCCACCCCAGCCTACAACTAACAGGTCGGCATCGGGATTGCCCAGCACCTCCTGTTCGGGAATGAAATTGGCCACGCGGTTGACTTTTTCTTGACGGTTATGAACCATTAGTGCATGGTTCTCGGGAGCAACGCTAAGAGGGCCATCGGGGGTTTTCTCCAGTCCGCCGACACGATGGCTCAGACCATCCATGCCGGGCACTGCCCACTGGCGCACAAAGGTCTCCGGGTCACGACGGAAGGGACGGTACTCGGGGTCGTTCGGTGTGGCCATGGGAGGGATAATGCTGGGCAGGTCAGCCACTTTAGGAATGCGGAACAGCTGCGAGCCGTTGCCCAGATAGGCATCGGTCAGCAGTATGACGGGAGTCATGTGCTCCAAAGCAATCTTGGCGGCATTATAGGCCCAGTAGAAGCAGTTGGCGCTACTGGAAGCTGCCAATACAACCAGAGGAGCCTCACCGTTGCGGCCATAGAGAGCCTGGTTCAGGTCGCCTTGCTCAGTCTTGGTTGGCAGACCCGTGGAGGGGCCGCCACGCTGCACGTCAATTATGACCAGAGGCAACTCTGTCATGACAGCCAAACCCAGTGCCTCGCTCTTCAGCGACAGACCGGGGCCGGAAGTGCTGGTGCAGGCCAATGCACCTGCATAGCTGGCTCCGATGGCGGAGCATATGCCTGCAATTTCATCCTCGGCCTGAAAAACGCGGGCTCCCAAGCCCTTGTTCTTGGCCAATTCCACCATGATGTCGGTGGCGGGGGTGATGGGATAGCTGCCCAGGAAGAGGCGGTGTCCGCTGCGCTCGGCAGCAGCCAGCAGACCCCATGCGGTGGCCACGTTGCCCGTGATATTGCGGTAGCGGCCTTTGGGCATAGAGGTGCACTTGGAAACCTCAAAAATATGGGAGTGGACCACCTCCAGCTTGTCAGCATACTCATAGCCTTCGCTCAAGACAGCCTTATTCAACTTAATAACATCGGGCTTCTTGGCAAACTTGCGCTCCAGATAGGCAAAGGTGTGGGTGAGCTCTTTGTGGGTCATGTAGAAGATAATGCCCAGCGCGAACATGTTGCGGCACTTGTCGGCAGTCTTCTTGTCGGCACCCTGCTCCTGACCGATGCGGGCGGTGAAGGAGGTAATGGGGGCCTTGATGATGGTGTAGGCGCGCTCCATCTCGTCAGAGAAGGGGTTGTCGGTAATGCCAGCCTTCTGGAGGGCATCGTCGGTGAAGGTATCGATGTCCACAATCACCGTGGCACCCTTCTTGGCCCAATGCAGGTTGGACTTAAAGGAAGCGGGGTTCATGCAGACAAGGATGTCGCATTTGTCGCCCGAACTGTAGATGCGGTTACCGACGTGTACCTGGTAACCGGAGACACCGGAAATGGTGTTGTGCGGGGCGCGTATCTCTGGGGGATAGTCAGGGAATGTGGCGATATCGTTGCCGGTGAGGGCCGAAGCATCGGAGAACAATGTGCCCGAAAGCTGCATGCCGTCACCAGAATCACCAGCGAAACGGACCACTAAGTCGTCCGCTTTAACTATTTGGTTCTGTGTCATTTTATGTGATTTTATATATACCAATCTTTTATTTATTGAATTTGCAAAGATACAAAAATATATTGACCTAAATGAATTTATTTATCAACATTTAATGCTCCGCCCCGTTTTTTCACTCCAACAAGCTAGAATAAAGCAACAAAAATCCTGTCCAGCTGGAGGATTAAGAAAGTTAGAACGAAGAAATCCATGACTGAACGAGCAACGAAAATTGCCCTAACCACCTCCATAAACAGCTACAAAACAAGATTCCTAACGCTTCAACGCCGCTCAACTAACGGGGCGGGAACGTTGGGAATACGATTGGGAAGCGAAGCGGATTTGGCCCTATGACGGAGTTGGGGCTAATGGAAATAGGTTTGTCATCAGCAGGGCGCGAGGCTCCCGTGCAGCTCAAAACAGCCTTACGAACAGATAGAAACCGACTTTAATAATTTTTCATAGTAAAAAAATAATAATTGCTATTTTTTTTGTACCTTTGCAAAATGATTTGTGCCCAAAGGCAGGACAAATAAAACCTGCCACGGCAAGGTTGATTGTGCTATTTTACAGACCGATAGCCTCAATCCGCAGCCGCAAGGCACAACAAAAAACTATTTGAAGACAAATTATATAGAAACTAAAAGAATATAGAATATGCGAAAAGTACTACTCCTGGCCGCAGTGCTCCTGGCCCTCCCTGCCATGGGACAAAAAGTGCAGCTGACCCAAAACGGCAAATGCGACGCCGTTTCACAAGTGAATCTCATGAAAGAGAAGCAGTCCAAATCGGCAAAAGAGGAGATACGCCTCATTGCCAAAGTGACCGACCGCTTTGACTCCAAGGCCATGCGGTCGCTGGGCATTGTCACTGGCGCCAAGGCAGGCGACATAGTCACCCTGCGCCTGCCCATTGAGAAGCTTTCGGCCGTGGAGAATTGCGCCGAAGTGCTCCAATACACGGTCTCCGACCCCATCTTCCCCACCATGAACCGCACCCGCTACGACACCCGTACCGACAGTGTCCAGCAAGGGCTGGGGCTGCCACAGGCCTACACGGGCGAAGGGGTCATCATTGGCATCACCGACTGGGGCTTTGACTATAAGCACCCCAACTTCAACAATAACGGAACCGACAACCGCCGCCTGCTGCAGGCCTGGGACCAGTTCAAACTGAGCGGCCCCGCCCCTGAAGGCTTCGACTATGGCACGGTGTTCACCAACCGTCACGACCTGCTGGCTGCCTGCGGCGACACTGCCGGACTCTACGGCTATGCCACCCACGGCACCCATGTGGCCGGCATTGCGGCCGGTCGCGGCATCGACGGCAACTACACCGGCCAAGCTCCTTATGCCAACCTGCTCTTTGCCTCTTTCTATCTAGATCTGGCCTCGTGGATGGATGCCGTGCAGTGGATGAAGAACGTGGCCCAGCAAGAGGGGAAACGACTGGTGGTGAACAACAGCTGGGGCATGTACACCCTGGGACCCATCGACGGCACCTCGCTGGCCAGTCAGGCCATCAACAACTGGAGTGACAGCGGCATCGTGTTCGTGGTCAGCGCCGGCAACTGTGGCAACGACAAATTCCACGTCTCCAAGACCTTTGTGAGCGGCAGCACCGACACCCTGCGCACCCGCGCCACATACTACAACTATAATGAAAACGGCCAGAACATCACCATCTGGGGCGAGCCGGGCAAGTCGTTCAAAATGAGCTTTGCCATGGTGAGCAGCACCGACTCGGTCTGTTTCCGCTGGGTGAACACGGCCGACGGGGCTTTCTATCTCGACAGCGCGTTGACCAACAACGCGGACAACCTCGGCTTTAGAATTACGGTAGAGCCAGCCAATATCTACAACAACCGACCCCACATCCTGCTCAATGTGGACAAGGACAGCCGCTACAGCATAGACATTGCCATCACCGCCGAGGACGGCACGGTCCACGCCTGGAACCTAGCCAGCCTGGACAACGGTGCGGGCAATATGGGGGCTGAGTTCACTCGAGGCAATTCTCTGAACTATACCGCGGGCGACGACCTCTATGGTGTGGGCGAACCGGCCTGCGCCGACAAGTGCATTGCCGTGGCTGCCCACAGCGCCGACGCTCCAAATATTCCGGGCATGAAGGCCAGCTTTTCCAGCCAAGGCCCAATCATCGACGGTCGCCACAAGCCCGAGATTTCTGCCCCTGGGGTGAACGTGGCCTCCTCCATCAGCTCATACACCACCGAACAGTATACTGAAGTGATGTCATACACCTATGCCACCCGCAAGTATGTCTGGGCCAGAATGTCGGGCACCTCCATGTCGGGCCCCGCCGTCACGGGCATTGTGGCCCTGATGCTTCAGGCCGACTCCACCCTTACGGTGGATGAAATCAAGGACTACCTCTGCCGCACCGCACGCAACGACAAATGGACCGGCCCCCTGCACGAGCGCGACAGCATCAGCAACAGCTGGGGCTGGGGCAAGGTGGATGCATTGGCAGCCATCAACGAGGTGCTTGCACACGTGGACATCAACCAGGCCGACATTACATGGTTTGAGAAATCGCTCCAGCTCTATCCCAACCCCGCCAGCGACCGCGTCACCGTTCTCACCGGACGGCATACACCCGAGACCGTGGTCATATACAACATGAACGGCAGCAGGGTCCTTTCGCAGCAAGTGACGCTCGAAGGCAGCATCGACATTTCAGCACTGCCCCACGGCGTATATGTAGTTAAATGTGGAGCCCGCACCGCCCGTTTAGTCCATTAACTCACCCACACCACCCGAATAATCTCATCCCACCATGTTGAAGATATTCCGAACCGACATTTTCATGCAGGCCGTCGTCATCTTGATAGTGTCTGTGGTGATGTGGGTCGGTGTCTTTATAAATCCGCAGCCCATACCCATCGACGATGGGGGACCGCTATTCTTTTGGCTCACGGGTCACATGTCGCCCCGGTGGGGAACCATCATCGCATTCCTGCTGGTAATAGTTGAAGGCTTCATCTTCAACGGCATACTCTACCGCCACAAGATGATTTCCCAAAACACGCTGATGCCGATGCTTTTCTACATCATAGCCATGAGCCTGGGGTCCCCCACCCTCACCCCCATTCTGATAGGCAGTTTGTTGCTGATACTGGCCATAGGGCAACTGATGCTGACCACCACCCTGCTTTCGCTCACTCCCGACAAAATCTTTGGTGCCGCCGCTTTGGTTGCTTTGGCCACCCTCTTCTGCCCTTCGATGGCGGTGTTCTTCATCCCCTTGATCATAGATATGTTCACCTACAGCCTCTACGGCTGGCGCGACTGGGCAATGCTGATTTTGGGGCTTTTGGCTCCGATTATTTTGGTGGAGACCATCTATTTTGTCAACGACGAGATTTTCTATCGCAACTACTTGTTGCTTTATAACCTCACCGACTTGCACATCAGTGCCCAAGGCAGCTGGGTCAACTGGACCAGAAGCCTGCTCTTTGCTGTCATTTTCGTCATCGGACTGGGGGCAGCGGCGGTCAACAGCCAAAACAGGAACGTGAATTTCAAAAAGAACATCACCGCCATCCTGATTTTTGCCATCGGAAGCATCCTTTACTCACTCTATTCGACGTTAATTCCCATTCCCACTCAGGCCTATGCCATTCCCTTTGCCTGCAGCACCACATCGATATTCATAGAGCCCAACCGTAGGGAGTTGCTTCCAAATCTGTTTTTCATCTTCATCATCGTGTCCGGTATCATACTTAATTATCTTTAACGCCCATGCTGTTGTCCCAATATACACCTGACCTCATAGAATGTGGCTGCGACGAAGCCGGCCGCGGCTGTCTGGCCGGAGCGGTGTATGCGGCGGCGGTGGTGCTGCCCAAAGACTACCATAATGAGCGGCTGAACGATTCTAAGCAACTCACCGAACGGCAGCGATACCAGCTGCGCGACGAGATAGAGCACGACGCTTTGGCATGGGCCGTGGCTTCTGTTTCGGCACAGGACATCGACAAAACCAATATACTAAGGGCCTCAATGCACGCCATGAACTTGGCCATAGAGAAACTCTCCGTCCGTCCCGAGTTGCTCCTGATAGACGGCAATCGTTTTTACAACGAAGGAATCATTCCCTACTACACAATAGTGAAAGGCGACGGAAAATATCTTGCCATAGCGGCTGCCTCCATTCTGGCAAAAACCTACCGCGACGACTACATGAAGGAACTTCACCAACAATACCCCCAATATGGCTGGGATGGCAACAAGGGCTATCCCACGGCCGCACACTATGCTGCATTGGCACAATATGGCCCCAGCCCCGTTCACCGCATGACTTTCAAACTAACAAAACAAAACCACCAGTGAACCCAGTTGACAGAATAAGAGAACAACGGCGACTAAACACGTTGCAAGAGCTGGTGGCCAGACCCCACCGGAAGCGAATTGTCAACCTGGACAAAATACGCAGCATCGGCATCATCGCCCACAACCTCTCCGAAGAGGACAAGGTGACTCTCGGCCAGTTCACCAATGTCATGGTCAACCGAGGCTCTATGGTGAGAAAGATAGAACTGCCAGCTATTTCGGATAACCTGATAGACAAGCTGTGGTTTCCCAAAACAGACTTCACCCAGCTCTTCACCACCTATCAGTACGACTTGCTCATCGACACCACACCTGCCGACGACATCTTTGGACTTTACGTCACCCTCACCACTTCGTGCAATCTGCGTGTGGGATATATAGACACTACGACCCCGAGCAACAAACTGGCCATTGAAACCTATGACTTCATCATTCGAGGCAATGGTCCCTGTGAACTCACTCATTATTTAACCGAGATACTTAACTACCTTACGCAAATCAGAAAATAATAAAGAATAATATACATGAAAAATCCGTTTATTGGTACCGGTGTTGCTTTGATAACACCATTTAGGAAACAAGAGACAATCGATTTCAGCAAACTTGAACCCCTCATTAACAACATAATCAACAATGGGGTAGACTACATTGTTGCACTTGGCACCACCAGCGAAGCAGCCACTATGACCGAGACCGAACGGCGCGCCCTGCAAGACTTCATCATCGAGACCGTGGGCGGCAGGGTGCCCATCATGCTAGGACTGGGTGGCAACAATACGCTGGCCGTGCGCGATGCCATTGCCAACACTAATTTTGATGGCGTGAGCGGCATTCTTTCCGTTGCACCCTACTACAACAAGCCCAACCAACGCGGTTTGGCCCAACACTTCAAACAAATTGCCGAGTCATCGCCCGTTCCTGTGGTCATTTATAATGTCCCCGGCCGTACAGGAGTCAACATACAAGCCGAGACCACACTTCAGTTGGCAGCCGAGTGTCCCAACATCATTGGCATTAAAGAGGCTTCGGGCAACATCTCACAGGTGATGCAAATCCTACGCAACAAACCAGAGAAGTTCATGGTCATTTCCGGTGACGACTCTCTCACCTACCCCATGATTACCATGGGAGCTTCCGGTGTCATATCAGTGTTGGCCAACGCCCTGCCAAAGGAAATGTCCAACATGGTCAAGTACGCCCTCAAAGGCGACGTGAAGAAAGCATTGCCTCTCCATTTCCGCATGCTGCCCCTGATGAATGCCATTTTTGACGAGGGAAACCCCACGGGAATCAAAGCCCTGATGGAAATCCAAGGCATGATAGGCAACACCCTACGCATGCCTTTGGTGAAATCCAGCAAACAACTATACAATAAGTTATCAGCCCTCTATGACGAATTTAACGCATAAGGCCCAAGAGGTTTTTGCCAACGACCGCTACGCCACAGACATTACGGGAGTCTCCATTGACCTTGTCGAGCCCAGGAAGGCTCTTTGCAGCCTTGTCATACGGGAAGAGCATCGCAATGCCATGGGGGCCGTGATGGGAGGCGTGATATTCACATTGGCCGACTTAGCCTTTGCTGCTGCTGCCAATGCGGAGCTGCTGGCAGAAGAAAAGCCGTTGGCCTGGGTATCATTAGGGAGCGAAATACATTATCTCGCCCAACCCAGAGGCGAACGTCTCCTGGCCGAGACCTCATGCATCAAACAGGGCCGCTCTACTTGCGTATACACTATCCACATTTATGACGAACTCAACTCACCCATTGCCATAGTTACCACAACAGGCATGAAAACCAACAAAGATATATGACTATCGACCAGATAAGACAACCCGTCGCCAACGAATTCAACCTCTTTCTTGAGGAATATCGCCGCCGCACTCAAAGCCATGTGGAATTGCTTGAGCAGGTGGTTGAATACCTCAGTCATTTTCCGGGTAAACAGCTCAGGCCCTTGCTGGTCCTTCTCTCTGCACAGGCCTGCCAGCATCTTTCTTCGCTGCATGTGAATCTGGCCACGGCAGTAGAGCTTCTTCACAATGCCTCCCTTATGCACGACGATGTGGTGGACGAGTCGAACTCACGACGCAATCATGAGTCCATCCGTCACCGTTGGGGCAACCAGGTGGCTGTGCTTTGCGGTGACTATTTCCTTGCACAGGTGATGACCCTCATCCAAGAGTTGGAAAGCACCAAGGTCTCTTCCGCACTCAGCCAAACAGTTGCCACCATGTGCCAGGGTGAACTCATGCAGCTGTCCGCCATTCACAAGAAAGTGAAAGCCAGTTCATACATTGACATCATCGGCAGCAAGACCGCCTCGCTGCTGGCCACATGCTGCCAGTTTGGAGCATTGTCGCCAAAGGATTCACAAGAAAGTCCATTCAGTCAAAATCTTTACGACTTTGGCTATCACTACGGCATCGTGTTCCAAATCCGAGACGACATCAACGACTTTAACCAAGACCACGATGTGGCACTGCCAGAAGATATATCACCATCCCAACTCATAGAGGAACACACCCTTCTGGCCCAAAAAGCGCTGCAGCCCCTTCCCAACAGTCCCGCCAAGCAAACCCTGTTGGACATGCTGCTTCCGTCGGCACCTCAACCCGTATGCTGACCCTACAATAGAATTATGATACAATAAATTTAAAAGAAATAATACATAATTAAAACTATTAAACATTAATAACATGAAAAAAATCGTTCTTTCACTGGTTTTCATGGCCTTTGCCACCTTTGCCATGGCGCAAAATGCAACCCTGCCTCAGAACATCACCCTCAAGGCACTTGACGGCACCTCTGTGCAGACATCCGCCATTCAGAATGACGGCAAACCAATGATTATCAGTTTCTGGGCCACCTGGTGCAAACCTTGCAACCGTGAACTCAACACCATCAAGGAAGTCTATGAAGAATGGCAGGAAGAAACCGGTGTAAAACTAGTGGCTATCTCTATCGACGATGCCCGCAGTGCCAACCGCGTAAAGCCCCATGTGGATGGAAACGGCTGGGAATACGAAGTCTATCTTGACCAAAACCAAGACTTTAAACGTGCCATGAATGTAGTCAATGTGCCGCATACTTTTGTCGTCAACGGCAAGGGCGAAATCATTTGGCAGCACACCTCTTTTGTCGAAGGCAGCGAAGAAGAACTGCTGGAAGTGGTGAAGAAAGCCGCAGCCGAAACAGCCGAGTAAACACAACACAAAACCCTATCATCAATGAAGATTAATCGCAAACGACTGCCTCTGCTGGCCCTGCTGCTTGCTGTTTCTTTTGTGGGCAATGCCCAGGGCATTCTGGGAGGTCACGTTACAGGCAATATCCAACTCGACGGCCAAATTTCACATGCCGACTCTGTTATCGGTGCTGCCGACGTTCCTGAAAAACTGCTTATGAATGCCCGTGCGGACATTCTTTACACCAACGGCAATTTCAGTGCCGGCCTCCGTTTCGAAGCCTACCAGAACCCCATGCTGGGCTTCAACTCCAAGTATCAAGGCCAAGGCATAGCCAACTACTTTGCCGCTTATAATGGCGACAAACTCAGTGTCACCGTGGGTAATTTCTATGAGCAATTCGGCAGCGGCATGATTCTGCGCGCCTATGAAGACCGCTACCTTGGAGTCGATAACTCATTGCTGGGTCTGAATGTTGCCCTACGCCCATTCGAAGGGGTCACGGTGAAAGCCCTTGCAGGCAAACAACGCTACTACTGGGAGTATGGCAACGGCATAGTGCGTGGCATCGATGGTGAAGTCAACTTCAACAGCGTCATCAAGGCCATGGCCGACAGCAAATTCCGTCTGACCATGGGGGCCGGATTTGTCAGCAAGTACGAACCCGACCAAACCATCTCCTTCTCCGGCAATCCCGCCTACCGGCTTAGCCTGCCGCTGAATGTGGGAGCCGGTGCGGTCCGTGCCGACATCAACTACGGCAACTGGTCGCTTCAGGCAGAATATGCCCACAAAGGTCAGGACCCCAGTGTCATGAATGACTTCATCTATCGTGAAGGAGAAGCCCTGATGCTCAACGCAACCTATTCTCAAAAAGGGTTCAGCGCCAATGTCCAAGCCAAGCGGGTGGACAACATGAGCTTCAAATCGGTTCGCACTGAGAGTGGCGAAATGCTATATATCAACTACATTCCCGCCATCACCAAGCAGCACACATACGCCTTCCTCAGCATGTACCCCTATGCCACACAGACCACTGGCGAGATGGGGCTGCAGGCCGACGTGATGTATAAGATCAAGAAAGAAACCCTGCTGGGCGGCAAATATGGCACCGACATCCACCTCAACGGAGCCATCATCACCGGCATCGACACCAACCGCATAGGTGGCAACGGCACCCTTGGCTACACCTCTGAGTGGTTCAAGACGGGCGACCTCTACTACGCCGATGCCTCTCTCGAAGTTGCCAAAAAGCTCAACTCCAAACTGAAACTTACCTGCACATACGGCTACCAGATATTCAACCCCATTGTGGAAGGCCACGAAGGTCAGCTGCACCACAACCACATCCTAGTGGGCGACCTCACATGGAAAATCAACAAGAAGAACGTCCTCCGCTTCGAGGCCGAATGGATGGCAAGCGACAGCAAGTATGACCCCAATGTCGACGACAAACGTTGCGGCGACTGGATTATGGGATTGGTTGAATACAATTTCACCAGTGCATGGTTTGTCTCTGTCAGCGACCAGTACGCCTATCGCGACGGCGTAGGCAACTATTACAACGTCAGCGTGGGCTACAACCACGGTGCCACCCGTCTACAGCTGGGCTATGGCAAACAGCGCGAAGGCCTGCTCTGCATTGGTGGAGTCTGCCGCCAAGTGCCTGCCAGCAACGGTCTCACCTTCAGCCTCACCACATCCTTCTAACCCCCTTCAATAAATGAAAATAATGAAAACAACAAAGATATTATCAATCTTCTTTGCCGGCCTTCTCCTGTTTGCATCCTGTGACAAAATAGAGGCCGATGCCAACGGCAACTACATTGTCTTTAGCGGCAACACCGGCACCTGGTACGACAGCGACATAGAACTCCCCGCCACCCAACGGGCAATCGTAGAGAAATACACAGGAGTGCGTTGCACTAACTGTCCCGATGCCGACGTAGTCATCAACACCGCCCTCGGCAAATATGGCGAAACCCTTTTGGCCATAGGAGTCCACTCTGGGCGCTTCGGCGAACCATTGAATGGCGAGCAAGACCTCCGCACTGAAGAGGGCACCGCGTGGTTCGAGTTTTTTGGCATAACCGCACAGCCCTCCGCCATAGTCAACCGCACACATAGCGGTTCCTCATGGGATCTCTTCACCCCCACCGCTGGGTTCGACGACCGCATCGATGCCATCGTCAACCGCTCCGCCCAAGTGGCTGTGCAGGTACTATCGCGTCACAACGCTGGCAACAACTATACCGCCGACATCTACCTTGACTATAAGGACGACCTCACTGTTCCTCAGACACTCACGCTGTTGGTTATCGAAGACAGCATCTTCACCACACAACGTGGCCAAGGCGAAGAATTTGACAATTACGCACAAAACCATGTCCTACGCCAGGTAGTCACCAACGAATGGGGCATGGACATTGATGCCAGCGGTACAAAAGGCACCCGTCGGTTTGTGTCCCTCTCCTTCGACCTCCGCGAGGACTGCCTGCCCGAACACTGTCACCTAGTTGCATTTGTCTCCAACAAGGAAACCCGCCAAATCATCAACTCCGCTGAGTGCGAACTGAAATAGTCCCAGATGAACAAACGCATCTTGGGGCTGGCTCTACCCAACATAATAACCAATATCACCGTGCCCTTATTGGGCATGGTGGATATGGCTATTGTGGGCCACCTCAGCACCGCCCATCTGGGAGCCATCGCCATCGGCACACAGATTTTCAACCTAATCTACTGGAACTTTGGTTTCCTACGCATGGGAACGAGTGGCTTCACTGCCCAAGCCTATGGGGCTCAGGACCTGCGCGAAGCCGTCCGCATCTTCGTTAGGGCCTTCTCCTTAGCCCTAATCATTGCCCTAGTCCTACTGCTACTTCAATGGCCCATAGCCCGCCTGTCCGAAATCATTTTCCGTGTCGATAAAGAACCGCACATACTCCAACTGGCCTTGGCCTATTTCTTTGTAAGGATATGGGCCGCGCCGGCCACCCTTGGTCTCTATGCCGTCAAGGGGTGGTTCATTGGCATGCAAAACTCTCGGCTGCCCATGTGGATTGCCATTTTCCTCAATACGGTCAACATTCTGTGCAGCCTGCTCTTCGTTCTAGTGTTCCATTGGGGCATACGAGGCGTAGCCCTCGGAACCGTCATAGCCCAATACAGCGGCCTTGCAGTCGGTCTCTTCTTCATGGTGCGCAAATATGGCCACCTCTTCAGGCAATACGCCCAAGAGCCCAACCCCTCGCCCAGAAAAAGAGCAAACCGCCTCCTTAAAGACTCGCTGCAATGGAAGGAGATGCGCCGTTTCTTCAAAGTCAACGGCGACATATTCCTTCGCACAGTCTGCTTGGCCACGGTCTTCACCTTCGTTACTGCCGCCAGTGGTCGCATCAGTCCCGAGGTGCTGGCCATCGATGCCCTGCTTATGCAGTTCTTCACCCTCTTCAGCTATATGATGGATGGGTTTGCCTATGCGGGAGAATCACTGGTGGGCCGATACATTGGAGCCAAGGACCCCAAATCCCTCCGCCTCTCCGTGCGGCTGCTCCTATGCTGGGGACTGGGCCTGACGGTCCTCTTCACAATCCTCTATGCCGCCTGCGGCGATGAGTTCCTGCGCCTCTTCAGCGACAAGCCCGAGGTAGTCGATGGAGCCAAAGACTACATGTTTTGGACACTTGCCATCCCCGTCTGCGGCTTTGCGGCCTTCCTCTTCGACGGCATATTTGTCGGAGCCACAGCCACCCGCACTATGCGCAACTGCATGTTTGTGGCTTCGGCCTCCTTCTTTGCCATATATTATCTGGGCAAACACTTTTTACTCAACCCTGCAGCTCCCGACTCTTATGTCTGGAACAACATATTGTGGACAGCCTTTATGGTCTATCTTGCCCTCCGTGGCATCCTACAGGCCCTCACACTCAAAAAATCAGTATATAAACTAGCATACTAATTTATTAAACCCAATTATTAATGAAACATATCTATCAAATTTGTATTCTTCTGGTCACACTCCTTTGCGCCAATAGTGCCTCAGCCGTATATGTTGAAAAGATGCCAGTCAATCAGATTCAACCCAATGGCGACACAGTCCACTTCTTTGTCACCGGCGACGAATTCTATCATCGTTACCACGATGCCGAAAACTACACCATAGTGCAGAACCGGGCTGGCTATTGGGTATATGCCACGGCCAGCAAAGACGGCCAAATCGTCCCTACCGACCACTTGGTCAACTCTGTCAATCCTGCCCAAGTGGGCCTCGTACCCGGCATCAGCATCACCCAGCAGGAATACCAGAAACTGCGCCACCAGTGGGACATTCCCGAGCAATATCAGTCCTCGCTGCCCAAAACCAGTGGGCGCAACCACGGCGACTTCTGCAATCTGGTCATCTTCATCCGTTTTGCCGACGACACAGTCTACACCCGCCCACTCTCAGATATCGACCGCATGTTCAGCGACTCCTCGCGCACCAACTCTACGTCAGTCTACAACTATTTCAAGCGCGCCTCCTACAACAAGATTTTCATCCGCACCTACTACGCACCCACCCCCGACGGCAACCAGATTCTCTCCTACAAAGCCGAACACCCCAGAGCCTACTACATGCCCTACAGCGAGAACAACCCCATCGGCTACACCAGCAACGACCGCTCCCGGCGCGAGTTTGACCTGCTGGTCAGTGCCGTCAACTGGATAAACGACTCTTCCCCCATCCCCACCTCCTACAATCTCGACTGCGACAACGACGGCAATATCGACAATGTCAACTTTGTAGTCAAAGGCTCCTACACGGGTTGGAGTGACCTTCTGTGGCCTCACAAGTGGAACCTCTATGGTCATGATGTGTTCATCAACGGCAAGCGGGTCAATACCTTCAACTTTGCCCTTGAAGGGGCTGGCGACGACTACTTTGGCACCAGCACCTTCTGTCACGAAATGTTCCATTCACTCGGTGCCCCCGACCTCTACCACTACAACTCCAACGACGGCACCGGCACACCCGTGGGCATTTGGGACCTCATGGCCACCAACTCCAAGCCCCCACAGCACTCCCTGGCATGGCTCAAATATAAGTACGGCAACTGGCTCGACAGCATTCCCCTAATCACCACTCCCGGTGTCTACACCCTCCACTCCAACGCCGACAGCGTTCCCGGCACCATGGCCCTACGGTTCCCCAGTGCCGACCCCGACCAGTTCTATGTGGTTGAATATCGCGACAACACCGAAACCTTCGAGACCACCCTGCCCGGCAAAGGTCTAGTCATCTACCGTGTTGACACCCGCTTCGATGGCAACGCGGGCTACGATGGCGCCACCCATTTCAACGAAGTGTGGGTCTTCCGCGCCGGGGCCACCTCCGACAATGAGAACGGTTCACTGTCCGAATCCTATTTCACCCCTGCCCGCAACCGCACAGAGTTCTCCCCCTCCACCAACCCCTTTCCCTATCTCTCCGAAGGCACCCGCGACATGACCTTCGCCATCACCAATATCTCCACCCCGGGCAACACCTGCCGCTTCCGCTACACCAACCGCACCACCCCGGCCGACCTAAAAGTCCAACGCATCACCTCCTCCAGTGCCACCCTCTCGTGGAAAGGCAACGGCAACGCCTACCGCCTTAGCTACCGCCCTGCAGGCAGCGGCGAACCCTACCGCCAAATGTTGGTTGGCATACCTCACAAAACAATCCTGGGACTGGAGCCCAACACCATTTATGAATGGACAGTGCGCTCACTCTACGATTTCGTCGACTCCAATAATTATGCCGACAGCAGCCAAATGGCCTCTGCCCAAACCTTCCACACCGAGCTCTGCAACAATCCCCACACCGACACCATCGGCTGGTATACCATCGAACAGAGTCCCTGCATCCCATTCCAATACAACCAGAAATACAACTGCTTCCAATCCATCTACACCGCCGACGAACTCCACGGCGAAAAAAACATCAGCACCCTCAGCCTGCACTATTCCACCAACTATGCCCTAAACAAAGACAACTGCACCATTTACCTAGGCAACACCACGCTCACCTCCTTCAACGACAGCATCCGTTCAGTACCCTTCGAGCAACTCACCCAAGTATACACCGGCCAATTGCACTTCGCCCAAGGCTGGAATGAAATAGTGCTCGACAACACCTTCCACTACAATGGCACAGACAACCTAGTGCTTGTCATCGACGACAACTCAACCGAACCCAGTCGCCTCAACAACAAATTCCACACCCACTCCACCGACAAAAGAATGACCTCCGTCTATTACAGCGGAAGCGCCAACCCCGACCCAGCACAAGACAGCATCGTCGGCAGCAACAGTTGCTACTTCTACCGCCTAAACGCCAAATTCACAGGCTGCCCCAACAACAGCTCCTACGTCTACGCCTGCATCATCTCCGACAATAACGACCTAGGCACCGTGACCGGCGAAGGTCTCTACGACCAGAACGAGACCATCACCATCCAAGCCTTCCCCCGCAGAGACTGCATCTTTGTCCGCTGGAACGACGACAACACGCAGAACCCCCGCCAACTCCAACTCACCTCCGACACCCTTCTCGTGGCCTACTTCCACTCCCACCTCGCCATCGACAATGACCAACCCGGAGGCTTCGTGGTCATGACCAAGCAGCAGAGCATCACCGTCAGCGGAGCCGAACAAGAGGCAATGGCCGTCTACGACGTAATGGGCCGACTGGTGGCCCGGGCCGATGCCCACCACGCCAACCCCGTCACCTTCCAACTGCCCGCCCCGGGGGTCTACCTCCTCCGCGTGGGCGACAACAAGCCCGTAAAACTGCTAGTCAGCGGCCGGTAACAGCAGTGCTCCTCACAAAAAAGAACCCTACCTCTAACCATTGAGAAGCCAAACCGTTCGGCAAGAAGCAATTTGAACCCACAATAAAATAACGTCTCAGAAGACTTTCACCAAGCCATACTCTGAGACGTTGTTTTATCGTCTCATAACCACTTCCCACACGCTTCCCAATCGCACTCCGCCCACATCCGCCCCGACTACAGAGCGAGTCGGTAAGGTTATGCTTGGGGCATATCAAGCAATTTGAAACAAACCCTGGGAAAGCTTCCCCATGCCCAAACAATCCATACTCCAAAGTATGCAAAGTAGTGTTCGACATCACTGCTCGACGACAAAGTGTCCATAAAAAATTAATTATCTCAAAAAAAAGTGTATATTTGTAAAAATATTTTTGCCCGAAAATAAAATACAAATAATTATAAATAAAATATTTACATAATGAAAACCACTCCGTATACCGACCTCCACATTTCACTTGGAGCCAAGATGGCCGAATTTGCAGGCTACAACATGCCCATCCAATACACCGGCCTCGTTGAAGAACACAACAATGTCCGCAACAACGTGGGCGTTTTCGATGTCAGCCACATGGGCGAATTCCGCGCCAAAGGCCCCATCGCCAAACACTTCATGCAGTACGTCACCACCAACAACATCGAGGACCTCTACGACGGCAAAGTCCAGTACACCTGCCTTCCCAACGGTCAGGGTGGCGTAGTGGACGACATGCTGGTCTACCGTGTCCACGACGACGAGTACTTCATGGTGCCCAATGCTGCCAACATCGACAAGGACTGGGCTTGGATGAGCCAGATTGCCGACAAAATGGGCATGGAACTGGGCAAAGACTTCGTCAACGAAAGCGAGGAGTGGGCACAGCTCGCCGTCCAGGGCCCCAACGCCCTCAAGGCCATGCAGAAACTCACCACCGCCAACGTCGTCGACATGGAATACTACACTTTCCAGATTATTGAGTTTGCCGGCATAAAGGACATCATCTTCTCCACCACTGGCTACACCGGTGCCGGCGGATGCGAAATTTACATCCACAAAGCCCACGCCATCGACGTGTGGAACAAAGTGTTCGAAGCCGGTAAGGAATTCGGCATCATGCCCGCCGGTCTCGGTTGCCGCGACACCCTCCGTCTGGAGAAAGGCTTCGCCCTCTATGGCCACGAGATGGACGACACCATCAGTCCCCTTGAGGCTCCTCTGGCCTTCATCGTCAAGCTGAAAGCCGAGAACAACAACTTCATCAACAAGGAACTCCTCCTGGCCCAGAAAGCCGCCGGATTCAAGCGCAAAGTGGCCGGTTTCGAAATGATTGACCGCGGCATCGCCCGCAACGGCTACGAGGTCTGCGACGCCGAAGGCAACAAGATTGGCGAAGTGCGCAGCGGCTCCCCCAGCCCCAGCACTGGCAAGAACATCGGCACCGCCCTCATCAAGGCCGAATACGCCAAGACCGGCACCGAGATCTACATCAAGATCCGCGAGAAACTCCTCAAAGCCGTCACCGTCAAGATGCCCTTCTACGAAGGATAAAACAACTTCTAATGCCCAATCAGAACGAAAAGGACAAAAGAAAGCGATACTTTTCTGATAATTCTTTTCGTTCTGATTGAAATTCTGGTTATGACTCGTCAACAGCTCATACAAAATAATAGTGCACTTTTCTGGTACACGCCCGAAGAGAAAAAGCAGGACATCAGCGATGCACTGCTGGTGGAACGTATTTTGAACGATGGCTCGTTGGACGACTATCGCGACCTCATCGACACACTCGGCGGAAAGCGTGTGGCCGAAGTCTTCTTCTCCGCCAAAGGTCGACAGAAGAACAACTACTATCCCGAGATTTATCATTTCTTCTCGTTAGTATTGCAGAAGTATGCACAAGGAAGTCCTCAATGACAAGCAATTGGAGTTGCTGCCCGTAATGGCATCTTTCCGCAAGGAGTACTACCTCGTGGGCGGCACAGCCATCGCACTGCATATCGGACATAGGAGGTCTATCGACTTCGACATGTTCAAACCCTCGGCAATAAACCACAAGAAGAATCTCGACCGCATTACACAGGCAGGTTATCCATGCACTGTAACACGTCGTGTTACAGAACAGATGAATTTGATTGTAAATGAAGTCAAGGTAACGTTCTTTCAATACCCGTTCCCCATCAACCCGACAGAGAAGTTTGAGACTTATTTCAAGTTACCATCACTTCTGCAGTTGGCGGCAATGAAAGCCTATGCCCTCGGACGTCGTTCGAAATGGAAGGATTATGTCGACCTGTTCTTCCTCCTGAAAGAGCACTTCTCAATCGAGGAGATCTCGCAGTGCGCCACAGGCATATTCGGTGAATTATACTCCGAAAAGATGTTCCGTGCCCAAATGTGCTATTTCGAGGATGTGGACTACACAGAGGAAGTCGACTACCTAATCCCCAATCCGCCTCCCGACGAGGAGATAAGAGCAGGACTAACAGCTTTTTCAAAAGAAGGACTGTGAAAATGAAGAAGGGCTTGCACACAATACTGTTGCAAGCCTCTTTTATTGATAACTGTAGTGGATTGCAAATCTACTACAACCTGTCCCACTACTTATGTCTGAAATGGACTTTTCAAAGGTTCTTGAGTCCTCTTTAGAGACAGCCGACCTCATTGTTTTCAACCACTATCTCCGAAGACCATTCTTCGCAACTCTACAATATCGTTATGTGGACTGGTATCGCAGTGTAATATCCAATATACTCAAAAAAAATTTGTTACTACTTCGGCAAACTTTATTTCATTCTGATGAATATAATAGTTCACCACTAATATAGGTAGAGCTGGATGAAATAGGCGCAACACGGTGGACTAATCAATCCTCATTCATATACTCCTTGGCATACTCCACATAGTGGGCGGCGTTGTCGGTCTGGCCGGGACGGGTGTTTTTGATGAATTTGGCTGGCACGCCTCCCCATATCTCGTGGGGCGGAATCTTCGTGCCCTGCAGCACCAAAGCCCCAGCAGCCACTATGGCACCTTCGCCAACCTCGCAGTCGTCAAGCAGCGTGGCCCCCATACCTATGAGGGCACCATCGCAGATAGTGCAGGCGTGAACGGTTGCGTTGTGGCCGATGGTCACATCACTGCCTATATGCGTGGGACCAATCTCATGGGTCACATGGATGCAGGCACCGTCCTGCACATTGGTCCTGTTGCCGATGGTGATAGGGGCCACATCGCCACGCACCACCGCATTGAACCACACCGAACACTGGTCTCCCAACGTCACATCGCCCACAATCGTAGCGTTCTCGCTAAAATAACACCCCTCGCCCCACCGAGGCGAAAGTCCTTTGTATGATTTAATTAATGCCATATCTTGCAATTTGTTTTGAATTGCAAAGATACGACATAATTGCAAGAAATGACAAAAAAACGCCATTTTTATTAAGTGTATGGCATTGAGGGCGGTGAAAACTTGATTCATCAGACATGTACACCACCAATTGAATAATTCATTTGCCCACGTCATAAAAAGTGTGTATCTTTACAAATTAAAAAACAGAATTTATATTGCCATGAAAATCCAGTTTGATTCGCTTATCAACATACGCCCCCATCAGGGCAACCGTAGCCGCGATGTGCAGGATCCCGCTGTGCGCAAACAGATTGTTGACCTTATAAACAACTTAATTCGATGAGTCAATATCAGCATACAGGGTTGGCTGCTGGCCGCTGGGCAGAGATGTCATTGGCAGAACAGATGCTGAACATTGGCAGTGAGGTGTCGCGTGCCAACAGATGGAAAAGCAAAGGCAACTTGGATCAATTCCACCGAGCCGTCGACCGAGCCTTGGAACTACTATCCCTCACCATCGATGCTCAACGGGGGAAACACGACCTTGGCGAGTTCTGCCGATTGTATGAGATAATGGCCGATTATTACTATGGCACCAACATTTACCAAACCGACCCAGCCAAACTACAACATAGCTTTGATATCTTCTACCATGCGAAACAGGACAATCAACTATAGAGTAGATGTCATAATACAACTGAGTCGGTTTTACAAAACCGCCTCAGCTCAATCTACAGAACAACCAACAAGTCAGAGTTTACTTCTCTCAGTCTAGTACACAAAACATCTACCGTTTTCCTTACGCCATCACATACCAAACAAATCAGCGTGTGTACCAGTACGCACTAAGACAAGTTGTAGCTGATAGTCATCTTTGCGGTACATCAACAGCCAGTTCGGCTGGATGTGGCACTCGCGGAAACCACTTAATTCGCCTTTCAAGGCGTGATCTTTGTTGGCAGCGGGCAACGGCTGGTCGGTGACGAGTAGTTTGATAACCTCGTTCAACTTTTCCTCCGGCAAGTTGCGACGGAGAGCCAGCTTGAGGTCACGCTTGTACTGAGAGGTGAAGACAATCTTCCTCATGCATGGACTTTTTTCAGATAATCTTCGAAACTGTCGCACACGGTGACGTTGCCGTTGTGATAGTCGGAGATGGCTTGCAACGTCTCGTCATATCCTTTAAGTTCCTTTGCGCCGAGAGTGAGCAGTATGCCTATCAGTTGCTTGATTACATTATTGCTTCCGTCGTATTCCAGAGTTATTGTTGCCATTATATACTATTATTTAGTTTAGTATTTCTGTCTTTATAACGTACACTATTATTTTTTATTGTGCAAGCTGGAAACAAATCATACAATCACAAAGAGCCATTCGCCAGATGGGAGTGTTACCCAACCAAAAAGCGGATGGCTTCGCTGCTGCGGAAGGAATTCACGTATTGATTAGAAACCAATTCCATTCTGCAACTAGACTACTCGCTGTGCTTTATGGCGTCCATCTATTTAGTGACGACATAGATACCGTCACAGCGGTCGTTCATTCTATTTCACAAATGGTTGCAAATCCATACAAACTAACAACTGAGGCGGATTGCAAATCCGCCTCAGCTTTATCTAATTAAGATAGTCAGGATACAATGTCCCAAGATATTCAGAAGTCTATAAGTTTTGACAGATAATGATGTAAAGATATAATCCAGTTTCTTTATTCTTTAAAATATGGTAAATTGCAGTTAAAATACAAAGGTTGATATGTATCCCCTTGATACCTATAATTGCGTCGAAAATCAGTACATGTGCTACTCTGGTACAGACGATTCTTTAGTATGTGACCGTACTGCATAACGGCATATGTACCCCTCGGGTCTGAAAATGAGTAATAGTATTTTCGGCCACCATTTACTGTCATATATGATATATAAATTGTCGTAGATTCAGTACTTTCGGATCTGGCTGATACTGTTGTATAATATTTAAAGTCGTCATCATTCATTTCAGGCATAGGAGTGATATGGTTGATTTTGACAAAACCAAACAACGAAGCTAATACAATCATTGTAGTTAATGCTATTGCTATTCTTTTTAACATTCTATAAGTCGCCTGTTATATACCATCGACACATCGGTTTTTGTATTAATAAGAAATGTTTGATTGTTCCAATGATATATACACATAAAAAGAGCGTGGAACTTTAAGTCTTCATCGGTTCTCTGAGGTCTTGGACTACCTTTGCTATCCAACTACAACGTACAAGTCCACGCCGAAACGTGAAAGCCGTCGCTTGGGTCTGGATAGCAATTCTAAAAAGTGTCCAAGTTTTCAGAAAACCAGATAAGCTACTTCGCTATTTTCTATTCTATGATGTGCATATAAATCTATGCGCTATGCTTCATTGGCAATATTTTTCGTTAATATTATGTTGACAAATCGGCTGCAAAAATACGAATAAATTTCCATTCGGCAAAAAATATTTCCCCATGTCGGGAAAAGTTCGTATCTTTGCAGCGTGAAATAATATGATTTGTAATGGAAACGAACGCTGTATATCAGGAGACTTCGCCATTGGATGCCTTGTGGACTATTTATCAGCAACAGAGTGAGCAGGTGAAACGAGCATTCTTAGTCCGTGTCCGACAGACAGATTGTCTATTGGATATGCCCGGCATTCGGTCTCGGGAGGAAATGGAAAACGTCTCGAAACAACGGATGCGTGACATCATTGCTGGTCGAGAAAACACGGTTTCCCACGAGGAAGCAATGAAGATGGTGGACAAGGCTATAGCGGATGCTGTATGAACGTCAGATGGTCGGAACGAGCACTTGCCGAGTTTACAGACACGGCTGCGTATGTGGCTAATGAGTTTGGTAAACAGGCAGCGATAAAATGTAAACGAAGCCATCTTGACCATCATTCAATTCCCGCAGATTGGGGAGGTGTGCTTCACAGATGGAGAGATATCTGTCAAGTTCCGAGAATTAGTAGTTAAACTTAGTAGTGTAATATACGTCATCCACAAAGAAGAGATATACATTGTCAGTATCTGGAACAACAGACAAGACCGTAAGAAACTCTATGCAGAATTTAAAGGACAAATTATACAACAATAACAGACTAACATTATGAGCGTAATCAAACCTTTCAAGGGCTTTCGCCCGCCCGTCGACATCGTCGAGAAACTGGCTTCACGTCCTTACGACGTTCTTAACTCCGAAGAGGCTCGCGTTGAGTGCGAGGGCAACCCCTACAGCCTGCTCCACGTCACCAAGGCCGAAATCGACCTTCCTAAAGGCACCGACGAGCACTCCCCCGAAGTATATCTCCAGGTGGTGAAGAACTACAATATGTTCAAGGACCTCGGCTGGCTGGTCAAGGACGAAGAGGAGAAACTCTACATCTATGCCCAGAGCATGAACCCCAAGGATGCCAACGCCAAATGGCAGTACGGCATCGTGGCCTGCGCCTATAGCGAGGACTATGTGAACAAGGTCATCAAGAAACATGAGCTGACCCGCAAGGACAAGGAAGAGGACCGCATGAAGCACGTCCGCATCACCAACGCCAACGTCGAGCCCGTTTTCTTCGCCTATCCCGCCGTGGCCCGCATTGACGAAATCGTTGCCTCCGTCACAGCTCAGAAGCCCATCTACGACTTCATCGCCAAGGAAGACGGCTTCGGCCATCGTTTCTGGGTCATCGACGACAAGGCCATGATTGCCGAACTGGTCGAACTCTTCGACAAGAAAGTGCCCGCCATGTACATTGCCGACGGCCACCACCGCAGTGCTGCCGCCGCCCTCGTGGGACAGGAGAAGAAAGAGCAGAACCCCCGTCACACCGGCAAGGAGGAGTATAACTACTTCATGACCGTCATTTTCCCCGACAACCAGCTGAACGTCATCGACTACAACCGCGTGGTGAAGGACCTCAACGGCCTCAGCAAGGAGCAGTTCATCGCTGCCGTGGGCGAGAGCTACGACCTGCAGGACATGGGCACCGAAATCTACAAGCCCACCAAGCTGCACGAGCACAGCATGTATCTCGACGGCCACTGGTACAAGATGACCGCCAAGCCCGGCACCTACAACGACAATGACCCCATCGGCGTGCTCGATGTCACCATCCTCAGCAACCTCGTCCTCGACAAGGTGCTCGGCATCAAGGACCTCCGCACCGACAAGCGCATCGACTTCGTAGGCGGCATCCGTGGCCTCGGCGAACTGAAACGTCGCGTCGACAATGGCGAGATGAAGGTGGCCTTTGCCCTCTATCCCGTGAGCATGAAACAGATTATCGACATTGCCGACACCGGCAACATCATGCCCCCGAAGACCACTTGGTTTGAGCCCAAGCTGCGCTCCGGCCTCGTGATTCACGAACTCTGCTAACAGTAATTATTAAAAACGGGGTGCTACAACGGCTGTAGCACCCCGTTCTTTATATCAACCAGAACATTTCATGGGACAACACCTTCCGCGACAACGTAAGCCTCGTCACCCCATGAAGGCTACCACTACCTGCAACCCTTCGCCATCAACGGCAATCTGGCCCTCCATCCAGCCGGCACCGAAAGCCACCGGCCATGTCCCATTCACAAGACATACAATAAAGGGGGACTTTCGAATCACAGCTTTTCAGATTCTGTTATCCATCTCCAAATGGGTATTGTCTCTATTGAATACCCGTCAACAGAAGCCATATCACTCTGATTCATCGTAAGGATTATCCCCTTGTCCACTTGCAATTCTTTCATGGCAGCAACAAGTCCACCATACTCACGGTCTTGATTGTCAGTCATTATCTCCTCACATACCTGAATAAACAATACAGGTTTCTGATTATCGCAAACGACAAAATCACATTCATGGCCATTATTGTTGTAATAATAAATCTCTCGTTCCCGACGGTATAGTTCAATAAAAACCAAGTTTTCCAGTCTGTGTCCCCTGTCTTCAGAAAAGGATGGGGAAAAAATTGACTGCAGTCCCAAATCCACGCAATACACCTTCTTCGGATTCACCAACTGGGAACGATAGGAGAAAGCGAACCTCGGTACAGAAAAAAGCAGATATGCATTCTCCATATACGCCATATAATCCAATACCGTCTTGGCCGATTTAACTCGAATAGTCTGAGTCAGTTTGTTGCCGGTAATCAGATTACCCACATTCCCCATCAGGAAAGTCATCAGGTTCTTCAACGACTGCTCATCTCTCAGGCCATAGCGGACAAGAATATCTCTATACAGCACATCCACTGCCAAATCCGAAAGCAGTTCTTTTCTTTCGGTCTGCAAATAGGCTGGGAATCCACCCAGTTGCATATACTGGTTCAAACTCTCTTCTCCAGCCTGCAAATTCTTATATCCAATAAATTCGGAATATGAAAAAGGCATCAACCTATGGCTGATATGCCTTCCCGTCATCCTTGTCCCCAACTCGCGACTCAACATCGAAGCATTAGAACCTGTCACCACTACTTTATTGTGAGCGTCAATTCTGCTCCTTACGTATGTCTCCCAACCTGTCACCACCTGTATCTCGTCAAAGAATAGATAGTGCGCTCCTGACTGCTTTATCACGTCGTCAAGTGTCCGAAAATCTTCTATCGTAAAACCAAACAGAGCAGGTGTGTCGAAATTCAAATAAAACGAATCCTCCGCATACCGCTGCATCAATTGCTCCACCAACGTACTCTTTCCACAACGTCTTATGCCAGTGATGATATCAGCATATTGCGGATGCTGCAAATCGATATTCCCAAGCAACTGCCGTGGAAAAGTATCAGTATTAGACAATACATTTTCTCTCTGACTTAGAACCGTTTGCGCTAAATCCTGCCGTTTAATCATATCCTACATTTTTTTGCAAAGATACAAATAAAATCCAAACCAACAAAAGTTTTAATTGCTAATTAAAACTTCTTTTAATTAGCAATTAAAACTTATGCAAACTATTCAGTAATAAACTATAGTCCTTAATGTCCTGTGATTGCGCTCTTGCGCGCGCAATCATTAATCTTGGACAAGACGGACGGATTGACCTTCGATACGGGTGCTGGGTTTCACGTACACTCCGCCGGAATGGAAGAGGAGGTACCACGCGCCGGCGGAGCCATCGGGCGTAGACGACCAATAGTAGCCGCCGGACCCCTCGTTGTGGACCCATCCGCGGCAATTGCGGAAGCCCGAGGCGGGCAACACGATGGAATTGCCGTTGGGACCCGTGACCTTGTATCCACTCCCATTCCACGACCACTGGCACTCGGCTTTTAGTTCTTCCCATTGCTCCTTTGTCGGTAGACGGTTGCCAAACTGGTAAACAGCTTCGTCGTAGTTGTAGAGTCCCCTATCATTAAAGTTTTTCCTTTTTGTCCCGCTTGGCAACCCCAAGTCGGTATAGCCAGTACTGTCGTCAACACTCGATGAGGAAACAGAACCTCCGCGATCTGTGACGTTTGTTTCTAATTGGAAGTCCAACTCGACACTACGTTTTTGTGCCTGCATCGATAGTGTCATCAGGCACATCATGACTAAGATAAACAGTTTTTTCATTGTCTAATGAATATCATTTATGCTGTCCGACCCGCAACAGCATTATACAAAAGAAGCGTGGGTCTGTATGTCTCACATTGTACTTGAAGGTCGTCGGAAACCTGATATTCAAATGTAGTAACAGCCCACGCTATAAGCGTGAAGCCGCTATACAACCTTGAATATCACACTTGAAAAGTTCCGACGTTCTCAAGTACAAGGAAGCATAACGCTTCTATTAATAAAAAACTATCGGCATGAGCATTTCGCTCAAAACCGATTGCAAAGATACGACTTTTTTCTCATATAAATAAAAAAAGAACAAGTATCAGCAAAAAGTTGTATCTTTGCAGCATGTTTTTGACATAGAATCCTGCCGATAATGGAGATAGACAATCTTTTGGAATTCGAAAAACGCGAGGACCTGCGCCAATGGCTGCAGGCACACCACACCGTGGCCACCCACTGCTGGGTAGCGACTTATCGTTCTCGTGATCCAAAAGGCAAGAGCCTCCCCTACCATGAGGTGGTGGAGGAGGCGCTTTGCTTTGGCTGGATAGATTCCACGCTCAAGCGGTTGCCCGACGGGCGGTTGGCCCAGCGGCTCTCGCCGCGCCGCAAAGGGAGCCACTGGACAGAGCTGAACCGCCAACGGGTCCGCAATCTCGGTGACCAAAGGCTGATGGCTCCGGCCGGATGGGCTGCCTACCAAGCGGGATTAGACCCAAACAATAGTTGACAATCAGTTCGCGGCCGCTTGTTTCACTAGTCGTTGCCCAAGGGCAAAAGCGTTCTCCAAATCTTTGGGGAAATGTTCGTCACGATAGCGGCGCTTCTCCTCCTCGCTGAAATAGGTGAAGGCATAGCGCGAGTAGTCGGCAAACTGATAGGTGTTGCAGGCGTAGAGGGTTTCGCTGTGGCCGAAGTTTTCTTCCAATTGTTTGGCGCAGGTGCCCAACAGCGTGGGATACTGCCACTCGGGCATGGCCTGCTCGGGGATGTTCATAGTGAAAATCATGGCCGTCTGCTTCTCAATAATAGGACGGCGGCGTTGGCCCTGCTCGTCATAGTCGTAGGTAAAGTTAGGAAACACCAGTCGTTCCATGAAGGCGCGTGTGGCCCCTGTGGGGTAGCTGAGGTAGACGGGCGAACCGACGACAATCACGTCGGCCTGGCGAGCCTTTTCCAGTATGGGCCGCAGAGGGTCCTTGATGGCACAAACCCCATCGGTCTTGGCATTCTTCAGCTGGCAGGCAAAGCAGCTGCGGCAGCCGTGGAAGTCGATGTCATAGAGATTTACCAATTCGGTTTGGGCACCGGCCTCTTCGGCTCCACGCATGGCACTGCGCAGCATCTGGGCGGTGTTGTTGTTCTTTCGTGGACCCCCATTGACAAAGAGGGCCTGGATGTTTTTTGTTGTCATGATGATATTATTTTTTCAAGTTAAAAACACATTGATGGCCGGGTGTACGGTAGCATGAGTTACAAGAAATGCAGCGCGATGGGGCAGCATTGCCCTGCAGCCACCGGTTGGGCAGGTCGGGCTCGCACACAAGCGGGCGCGAGAGACTTACAAATGATATATTGGTGTTGTCCAACACCTGATTGATGAAATCCACACTGCGCAGTCCGCCCACCAAAGCCACCGGCACATCGAGCGTGGTGGCTAGCACCGTAGCCGCTGAGAGGAAACTGCCTTCATTCGCCCCGGCACGAATGCCCTGCCGCGAAGTGCCGTTGGCACTCACTTCGATGGCATCGACTCCTTCCACTAGCCGACAAGCCTCAAGAAAGCCCTGTTGGGTCAGTCCTCCCGGAAACTCGTCGCTACAATTTATCTTCATGGTGACGATAAAGTCATCTGAAGTATGGGAGCGCATCGCTGCCAGTATGGCAGGCAGTATATGAGCACCCGCATAGCGGTCGGCACGGTGGTTGAAAAGTGGCGAGATGAACTTGCTGAGATAGAAAAAATGGGCTGCATGGATTTGCACTCCGTCGTACCCGGCTTTTTCGACACGCTGTGCAGCATGGCCAAAGGCTTCCACCAGCTGGTCTACCTGAAGGGTGGTAAGTGTATCGATTGGGCCGTCAACTAGGGCCGTTTGAAGCAGTATGGGACACCCTTGGCGGTGGACAGCCTCTGTGAGTCGGCAATGACCTTCAATGAAACTGTCGTCATAGAATTTGCATTCGCCCCCAATGCTGGCATCATCCGACGCGATGGATGTGAGACCCGTGACAATGAGTCCCACCCCACCGGCGGCCAAAGAACGATAGGTCTCGACAATGGGAGTGGTCACCCTGCCGTCCGTGTCGGCCAAACCCAGCCATGTGGCAGAGCGCCAGAGGCGGTTGCGCAGAGTTGTGTGGCGCAGTATGGCCCTATCAAACAGTGTTTTATTTGCGTAGTGCATAGTCTCAATTCTTTTTGCAAAGATAATTCATTTGGGTATTATAAACAAATAGTGCCATAGTGATAATTTTCGCGGTAAGGCTCTATTTCGGTCGTTCCGTACCCACTCCCCACTCGTTTCCAACCCATTTCCGACACGTTTTTTTAGCGAGTAGATAGCGAGGGGGGCAGGCAACCAGGAGCGGAGAAGGAGCCGAATTTGGTCGGCCAGTTCTTGCTGCTTCATCTGATAGGTGTGGCCGGTATGCTCTATGAAGATAAGTTTGTTACGGTCAGCAGTGGGCATGTGGCTATTGATAAGCGTAAGGAAACCGGCAGGATCGCCATCGGTAAAGTTGTCATAGGTACCTATCAGCAGGGCACCGGTGTGAGTGATGCGCTCCACTTGTGAAAAATCGCCCTCATGGGTGTGGACATTGTTGAGCAGGCCGCTCCAAAGCCAGTCGTAGGCGGTGGCAATCTGGCAAGTGACCCAGCCCATCAGCGGAAAGGGGAGCATCTCCTGGCCACGCCCTTCGGCAAAAGCGGTACGAACAAATTGGCGTGCGGCATCGGAGACAGTCGAGGTCATATAGTCAACGTTGGCAGGACTGAGCAGCAGAAAGTGCTCGACCCGGGTGTCGTGGTGGCGCGAGAGGTAATAAATCACCTTGTTGGCACCCAACGAGTGACCCGCCAACACGATATGGCTGTAGCCCTGACGCTGGGCATAGTCAACCCAAGCACACACATCTTCGTCGGCATTGGAGAAACGCTCGTTCCACGAGCCAATCACTTCCTCCCGACCAGTGACGAGGTTGGGAGTTCGAATGGAGCCAAAGGCATCGCAAGTTTGGGCATAGATGAAATCGATGCCGGCCGCATTGAGTGTGTGGGCGATATTATGGTAAAAGGGGTTGCTGTAGAAGTTGCCGTGTATGCCTGTAATGGCAATGAGAGCGGTGTCGGCAGAACCGCTTTGAAAGAGAGCACCGTCGAGCAGTATGCCACGAGTAGTTTGAGTATGAATGTCTTGCATAGAAGATCTCCTTTTGTTTGGGAGTGCAAAAGTACGCTCTTTTTGACTCACAGCCAAATGGTTGCATAGCGATAATTTTCGCGGTAGGGGCTAATTGGATTATTTTTCGTACCTTTGCAATTCCAATTATGTACAACAAAAAGATACCTGTAAACATCGAATGCGGTTTCCGCGTGGCACTTGAAGTGATGGGCGGCAAGTGGAAACCATATATCATTTATGAACTCTTGGACGGTCCCCGCCGCCCCAGCGAGCTGCACCGGGCCATCCCCGAGGCCAGCGACCGGGTGCTGACCCAACAGCTGCGCGAACTGCTGCAATACGGAGTGGTGGAGCGCAAGGTGGTGGACCCCATTTGCAAGCACTCCGAGTATTCGCTCACGGAACTAGGGCACTCACTGATCCCTATTATAGAACAGATGCGCGAATGGGGGAATCAATTTCGCCCCCGGCTAGAGGAGATACTGAAAGAAACGACCGAGAAGGAATAGTGACACTCAACCGATGATTTTCTCCAACTGTTTGCGGGTGGCTTGCGGGAGCAGGTGCGAGAGATGTTCCATGATGCGTTGAAAGGATTCCTCTGGCGTGCGGGGGCAGTGGCAGGCCTCGCGGCCATAGAGCTGCTCGGGGGTGGTAAGGAGCGACCAGCCCCAGCCATAGGGATGGCCGTGTTTGTCATGGGGATAGACAAAATCTTCTGTCACCACCCAGCAGGCGGCCTGCAGACGAGAGACGTAGGCATCGAAACGGCTGCGCATCTTGGGACCAGTGAAACCACAGGCGGCACGCAACTCGCGCGTAATCATGCTGCGATTGGTGCGGAGGATGAGCAGGATGGTGTCCTCGATAGTGCCCTCCTCGGGTTTGGGGTGGCGGCTGCGCCGATAGTTGCAGAAATCGGGCCACCAGTCGAGGGTGATGAATCCGGCCTTGCCGGCAAAGAATTTGCCGTAGACACAATTGCCTTCTGTAACAATAGTCCCCTTCCATTTCCAAAGAGCCCATTCCCAACCGCCGTCGGGCAGAAGATGATAGCGGCAGGAGGGGTCGACCAGTTCGTCGCCCGAAAAGCCTGAGATGCCGCAATCGAACAAAGGGAGAAATCCCATGTGCTGAATGGTGTCCATCATCTCGGGACAGTTAGTAACCTTTTCCATGGCTGGGCTATTGCTCGGGCACGACAGCAAAATAGTTGAGCGGCTCGGTCTCGCTGGCATTGATAAGGCTGTGGCTGTGGCCTTTGGGGCAGTAGTGCGCCTGACCGGAGGTGAGGGTTTCCTCGCCGTCGTCGTAGAGGCAGCGGGCAAGGCCGCTGAGGATGTAGATAATCTCACTTGAGGTGTCGTGACAGTGATAGCCGATGGTGCAGCCGGGTTCCAGAGTACCAAGCATTATCTTGTTGGTGCCATCGTTCACTATGCGGGTTTTGGTGACACCCTCGCCCCCTTTGAAATTGGGCAGGAGGGACAACTCTATGTTATTAAAATCGATAACCATTTTTTATGTGCATTTTGGAACTACAAAAATACATTTTTTTTTTGACACAAATGATTATTGGTACCATATAGGTGGGTACGGAGGGTGGTGAAGACAGTAAAGAAGAACGTGGCAAATAATGCAGAGCCAACGGATTGCAACATTGGCCGAATATTTTTTTTTGCAATCGAAATAAATGTAGTAACTTTGCACTTTGATTTTCACTGAAAGATATGCTACAGACAGACGACAACCCTCCCTCAATCCTAGCCCTTGCTTCCACACAGGGACAGCCCGCAGAAAACATGCCCAAGGATGAGTTTACCCAGACCCTTTTGGAAAGCGACAGCGTTTCGCGCGCCGTGAAGGACAGCATTGCCAATATGGACCTCCAAGACGTAAAAGGCCTCTTCACCGGCGAGAACACCCTGCTCCGCGATGCGATGGACTATGGTTTTCAGATGTTCATTGGGTTCATTCCAAAACTGATTGGTGCCATTCTCATTCTATGGATTGGCTTCAAGTTTATCAAGGTCATCAAGAAGTCTATCAACCGGGTGCTGGAGAAACGACATGCCGATTCCAACATCAAGGGGTTCTTCTCTTCTCTGATAGACGTGCTGCTGAAGATTCTCTTTATCATCATGGCCATGGATGTAATCGGAATCAAGGCCACCTCGTTCATTGCCATTCTTGGTGCTTTGGGTCTTGCCGTGGGTATGGCTTTGCAGGGCACCTTGCAGAACTTTGCCGGAGGAGTGATGATATTGATGCTGCACAACTTCAAAGTGGGCGACTATATTGAGACAGGCGAATTCAAAGGCTATGTACGCGAAATCCGCATCTTCAACACAACCATTCAGCCCTTTAATGGCCGCAGTATTATTGTGCCCAACAGCGAGTTGTCCAACAAGACCATCATCAACCACACCCGAGAACCAATAATTCGTCTCGATGCCGTGGCCAGCGTGGCCTATGGCAGCGACTTGGACCAGGTGAAAGAGGTGCTGAAAGAGGTGGTGGACAACGACCCGCTGATTTTGCATGAGCCCAAGGCTCCCACCATCGCCGTTAAGGAACTGGGCAGCAGCTCGGTGGACTTCGCCCTGTGGCTGTGGGTAAAGGTGGAAGACTACTGGACCGTTTGGATGCGGCTGAGCGAAAATATTTACAAGGCATTTTATGCCAACAATATTTACATACCATTCCCACAACTGGATGTGCACCTGGACCCAGCCTCGCCAAAGGCTCCTCAGACTGCCAAAACTGAAATGGTGCATGTGCCCGACATTGAATCCCTACCCCAAAACCAAGGTTAATTTCACATGAAGAAACAAGTTTTTTTTCTGCTATTGCTGTTGTTCTCTGCTCCGCTCTCTAGGGCTCAGCATTATGAGGCCGAACTTTCCGACTCTGCTTTCGCCAGCGTACTCACTTGCGGACCAGGAGAGGAGTTCTACAGTTCATTTGGCCACAGTGCCCTACGCATCTGTGACTCAACTATTGGTTTAGACCTAGTCTACAACTACGGCACTTTCGATTTCAACATGCCTCATTTCTACTGGAGTTTCGCCTGCGGCAGGCTGAACTACAGTCTCAGCCGCACAGACTTTGAGTCTTTCCTCTTTGAATATGCCTACGAAGGCCGAGCCGTGTGGGAGCAGCAGCTGCGCATCAGCAACCAAGAGCTGAACAACCTATTCATCCTGTTGGAGCAGAATTACCTGCCCGAGTATCGCTACTACAGTTATGATTTCTTCCGCGACAACTGCGCCACGCGTGTGCGCGACATGGTGGTCAACTGTCTGGACCACCGCAGGCTGAGTCCCAAAGTGGTGACGGACACCAATCTCTCTTTTCGCGACATAGTTTACAAAAGCACCGAGAAGAATCTGCTTTGGTGGCGGCTGGGTGTAGATATTGCTTTGGGCCAACGTTGCGACCACCGTTGCAGCAACTATGAGTATATGTTTTCTCCCCTTGAGATGATGGGCCAACTGGACACCATGAAAGTCAGCGACACGCAGCAGCCACTTGTCAACCCCGCACAACAATTACTCGCAGAGACTAGACCGCCCCTTGCCCGCAGCATCTCCCCTACCCTTTTATTCTGGGTACTATTCTTTGTAGTGCTGCTCCTCACATTGTTGGAATGGCATAAAACATGGCGGCTCAACTGGTTGGATGCCATTATCTACGGCGTCACTTTCGTTGTGTCTGTGCTGGTTATCTTCTTGTGGTTCTTCACTGAACATTATTGCACCAAGCCCAATTTCAACATCCTATGGGCTTCGCCACTATTCCTCTATTTCGCCATAGCCCAACGCCGCAGCAAGCAGTGGATCATTTGCCTCCAAATGGTGATGCTGCTAGCCGCCATGGTCATGACGATAGGACCGCTCCCACAACAACTCAACGCAGCCATACTGCCCATCTCGCTCATCCTCTTCTGCCGTCTGTTGGCCGACCTGCGTCACCGTGTGCAATAGGGCTATTGGATGCGAACACGCGGGTCAAGGATGCCGTAGAGGATGTCGGTGATGATGTTGATGACGATAAGCAACACACAAATAAACAGGATAGAACCCATCACGACGGGGAAATCATATTTGTCCAGACCGTCGACAATGACGATACCCATGCCCTTCCAGTCGAAAACATACTCTACAAAGACCGCACCAGCCAACAATCCAGCCAGCCAGCCTGAAGCCGATGTGACCACCGGGTTCATCGCATTGCGCAGGGCATGACGGAAAACCACTCTCCTGTAGGGCAAACCTTTGGCACGTGCCGTGCGGATGTAGTCCTGCGAAAGGGCTTCCAACATGCTGTTTTTGGTCAACTGGGTGAGAGTGGCCAATGGCCTGATGCCCAAGGTGAGAGCCGGGAGAATCAGATTCTTTAGGTCTAAGTATTCGCCGGTGCCGTAGTCATCAACGGTGTACAGATTGCCAAACATGTTCAGGTGGGTATAGTCGGCCAACACATAGGCAAAAAACCAAGCGATAAGGATAGCCGCAAAGAACGAGGGGAGCGACATGCCCAACGTGGAGAGCACCAACGTGAGGCGGTCTACCCAACTGTCTTTATACAAGGCCGAAAGAACACCGAGGAAGATGCCCAATAGGAGAGCAATGGAAAGTGCCACCACTGCCAGCAAGGCGGTTTGAGGGAAGGCTGAGGATATTATCTCCGACACCTTTCGCTTAGACTGGTAGCTGCGCCGCAGGTAGGGGGCTTTGAGAACCACTGAGGTGTGCCCGGCTGTGAGCAACGTGGTGTAGGGCGCATACTTATCTTCAGCAAGAAAGAAAAAATTCTCAGGGTCGCTATTATTATGGAATGAAATGGGCAGCAGGTCGTTGAGATAGTTTAGGTATTGAATTCCCACGGGTTTGTCTCTTCCTAAATCTTTATTGATGATGGCAATGCTCTCCTCGTCTGCCCGCTGGCCAAGCATCATTCGCGCCGGGTCGCCGGGCAAGATGTTGAAAAGAAAGAACACCAAGGTCACCACTCCCAGCAATACCAGAAGTCCATAAAGCAGTCGTTTTAAGGTATAGCGGAGCATGTTACCTTATTATTTCAATCCCCTCACAACAGATTTCTTGGCAACGAAGTCTTTCAGGTAGTAGGGCTCAAAGTAGGCTACATCTTCTACTTGATTGTTCTGTAGTTTTTGCATGGCTATGCGCAGCATGCCTGTGGCTGAAATGTGAAAATCGGAGGCATATTTCGCATTAGGGTGAACGCCCAAAATCTCGCGAGTCTTCTCGGCCCCATCACCGAAAAATGTCACTTCGCTATTTTCAAGATAAGTGTCGTAAATGCCGGGAACAATAATATCGGCATCGACTGGTTTGACCTCACCCTCAGGGCTGTAAATAGCGGCATAACACTCCATGCGGCGAGCGTCTATCATGGGGCATACCAAGCCGTTATAGTCAGGATGGGCAGCATAATATTGTGAAGCCATTCCCTGCAAGGTGGGCACGGCAATGAGAGGTTTGCCTAGGGCATAGCACAGCCCCTTGGCAGAGCTGACCCCAATACGTAGCCCTGTATAGCTGCCCGGACCACTGGACACGCAGACAGCATCTAACTGAGCAGGACGGACTTCGCACTGCTTGAGGATCTGGTCAACAAAAGGAGATAACTTGGACGAATGGGCATTCTGCTCATCGGAATGCATTTCTGAAAGGACTTCGCCGTCACGGGCCAGGGCAACGGAGCAGACGGGTGTGGCAGTTTCTAGTAGAAGTATAAGAGACATGGTTAGTGTATTGTGTCTGAGTAAAAAATAGGTTACCGCATATCAATGACTTCGATGCCGGGGTTGGCTTTGGTGTCGTAGACAAAGTCGGCATCGGCGGCGGTGGCATTCTTGAAGTTGCTCACTGTGTACTCGCTGCGGGAAGAGTCGTAGTTGTGCTGCTCCAGTTTCTTCAGTTGGCCATTTTTGTCAACATAGATACGGATTTTGTGATAGCTACGGCCTTTGTTGGGCTGCAGGTCGATGATGGAGGTGCCGTTTTCCTCCTCGCGGATGAATTTAGCACGGTAATTCTTACTATAGTTGGCCAACAGACGAGCCGGATTGGTCAAGTCATCATCGCTGTCGGCTATAGGCGTAACAACAACCTCCTTGGCCGACTTGTTGACCTGCCAGACAGACTTGCCGTCGCAATAAATATCTACTGAACCAGCCTTAACACGGTAGCGAGGAGCATTGTATAGCACGTCTGCCTTTTGGCGGAATGTTTCTTTCTTATTGGCGTCGTAGTTAACCACCGTAACGGTGAACGAGACCGTGCCCGACATCTTGGCCGAGGCCTTCTTGATGATAGTGGTAGCATTCTGATCCACCGTGCCATTGGCGGTATGGGTCAGTTGGGCGTATGATGCCGATGCACACAGGAGGGCGGTGAATAATATTGCAACTAACTTTTTCATACTTCTATGATTCTATTTATTAATGAAGATTCTGACCGATGATGTTCATGAACTCCTCTCGGGTCTTGGGGTCTTTGATGAAGGCTCCGGTGAAGTCACTGGTAGTGGTTACACTGTTCTGCTTCTGCACACCGCGCATCGACATGCACATATGTTGGGCCTCAATCACCACGGCAACACCGAGGGGATTCAGCGTATTTTGGATGCAGTCCTTTATTTGTCGAGTGAGTCTTTCCTGCACCTGCAAACGGCGTGCATAGGCATCTACAATTCGTGGTATCTTGCTCAACCCCACGATGGTACCGTTAGGGATATAGGCCACATGGGCTTTGCCCACGAAAGGCACCATGTGATGTTCACAGAGCGAGTAGAGCTCGATATTCTTCACCACCACCATCTGCTTGTAGTCCTCATGAAAGAGGGCCGACCGCAGGATTTCCTCGGGGTCGAGGTCGTAACCGTTGGTGAAGAAAAGCATTGCCTTGGCAATGCGCTCTGGTGATTTCAGCAGTCCTTCGCGATTAGGGTCTTCGCCCAGCAGTCGGAGGATTTCTTTATAGTGCATGGCCATCTCAGCCACACATTTCTCGTCATATTGGTCTATTTTCAGATAACCTTTTTCTGTTTCGCACATACAATTTGATTTATGTCAATATAAGGCTGTTTTATTTAGTACGTTTTGTTGCTAAAACTTGCTATTCTATGCTCAAGAGCAGTCCCTTCAGGTATTCACCCTCGGGATGATAGATGCTGACGGGGTGGTCCATGGCATGGGGCAGTTGGCGCACGATGCGCACTTTTCTGTTGGCATTGGCGGCAGCGGTGAAACACATGGTCTGAAAGTCGTCGCGACTGACGGCCTGCGAGCAGCTGAAGGTGAAAAGCAGTCCGCCAGGACGGATTTTCTCCATGGCCTTCTGGTTGATATTGCGGTAGCCTTTCAAGCCTTGCTGTATACTGCGATGATTCTTGGCAAAGGCGGGCGGGTCGAGGATGATAAGGTCAAATTGGTCGCTCACGGTGTCCAGATACTGCAGCACGTCGGCAACCACTCCCTTATGGGGTGCCTGGGTACCATAGTTCAAAAGCACATTGCGGTTGCACAATTCGATGGCTTTCTTGCTTATATCCACTGTCTCCACATAGCTGGCACCACCTTTCAACGCGCCAAGGCTGAAACCGCCTGTGTAGCCAAAGCAATTCAGCACTCGCCGTCCTTGCGACAGGGTGGAAACCAGATGGCGGTTCTCGCGCTGGTCTACAAAAAATCCCGTCTTTTGTCCTTCAAAGAAGTTTATCAGCAGGCGGTTGCCGTCCTCACAAATTTCCCATTCCTTGGGTTCTTCGCCCCAAATATAGCCATCCTCTGCCCCACCGCCGGGAATTGTGGTGGAACTCTTGTCAAAGATGGATTTCAAGGGCAGCTCCTCGGCAAAAAGTTGTGCCAAAAGGGGAAAAGTGCGATGCATTCCTACACTATGCGCCTGCAAAACCAGCACTCCGTTGTAATAGTCAGCAACCAGTCCGGGGAGATAATCGCCCTCAGCATGAACCAAGCGGAATACATTTGTCTCCTTCAAGTCAAAGAAACCCAACCGTCTGCGATACTCCACCGCCTGATGGACACGCTCACGCCAAAACTCGGGGTGGGCTTCGGGGTCCACGTCGGGTGTGTCGAAACTGAGCACTTTGCAGATGATGCTCTCGTCTTGGAAATGTCCTGCTGCCAACCACTTGCCGTCAGCCCCATACACATCCACCATGTCGCCCTCCTGCGGATTGCCCACACGCTTGCGCACCGCCCCAGAGAAAATCCATGGGTGACGGCGCAGGACGGCTTTGTCTTTGCCCGGGGCCAGTATCAACGATGGGCGGCTCACCTCTTCAGTTGTTTAATTGTTTCGGCAGGATTGGCCGATTTAAACACCGAACTGCCAGCCACCAGCACATCGGCTCCGGCCTCGAACAGCAGATGGGCATTCTCGGTGGTCACGCCGCCGTCCACCTCAATGAGGCATTGCGGATTCTTCCTATTGCACAGGTCGCGCAACTGCCGAACCTTGTTATAAGTGTTCTCGATGAATTTCTGTCCACCAAAGCCGGGATTGACCGACATGAGCAGCACCACATCACACAGTTGCACCGTATCCTCCAACAGCATCACTGCCGTCCCTGGATTGAGCACGGCACCACACTGCATTCCAGCATCCTTAATGGCGTGGAGGGTTCTATCAAGATGAGTACATGCCTCGTAGTGGACGGTCAGGATGTCGGCACCGGCAGCCTTGAAATCATTGACATAACGTCCTGGGTCCATAATCATTAGGTGGACATCCAGCGGTTTCTGCGCATGTTTCTTAATATGCTTGATCACCGGTTGGCCAAAACTGATGTTGGGGACGAATATGCCGTCCATCACGTCTACGTGCAGCCAGTCGCACTCGCTGGCATTCAGCATTTCTACGTCGCGCTGCAGGTTGCCAAAATCGGCAGAAAGGAGGGAAGGAGATATGAGTTTCATTTAGAGTTTGAGTTTTTCAAAATTACGACCATACACACCTTGGGTCTTAGAGACCGAGATAAAGGCATCCTGGTCAATGCGGTGGATTATTTGCATCACATGAGGCTTGTCGGTCTTATGCACCATGACGATGAGCACCGGACGCTGCTGATGGCTGTAGCAGCCCTCGGCATCGAGCAGGGTGGCACCACGCCCCACTTCTCTGGTGATGGTGTCGCCTATCTCGTTGTTTTTCTCCGAGAAAACCATTATCTGGTATGACTGCTTATTACCATCCAGCACCATGTCCAGCACGTAAGTCATTGTAACCATGACAATATAGCCGAAAATCACATTCTCAATCTTGTGGGAAACGAAGAATGAACTTCCGATGATGAAGATGTCAAGATACATGATGACTTTACCGGGGGAAATATTGTAGTATTTGCTCAGAATCAGCGCAATAATGTCAGTACCGCCCGAGTTGGCTCCTCTGGAAAAGGTGAGGCCTATACCTGCACCACACAGGGCACCACCGATAATGGCACACATAAAACCGCCGAACTGGCTGACGTCAAAGAGAGTCTCCACATGCAGCACCTGCTGCCAAAGAATGAAGCTCAGAGAGGAAATAATGATGCCGTAAATAGTGTTGGCTCCAAATTTCGAACCCAGGAACTTAAAGCCCACCAGCACTAATATGGCGTTAATAATCAAGCTCATGACACCGATGGGAATTTTGATTCCCACTGCATAATAAAGCACCGAACATATACCGCTCACGCCTCCACCCACTATCTTGGCCGGAAGCATCACTGCCGACCAGGCAAAGGTATACAAAAGTATGCCTAGCGTAATGATGAAATAGGAAAGGACTATTTGATGTTTCTTCTTAAATATCTGCATTTTAATAGGTATACTTTAATCGTTAATAGAAACACCGTAGTCGCGGGCTCCAAAGATAGAGGTACCCACGCGTATCAGCGTGCTGCCCTCTTCCATGGCGATGTCATAGTCGTGAGACATTCCCATTGAGATTTCCTTGAATTCAGGGTGGCCAACAAAATATTTTTCAGCCAGTTGGTCGCGATAGGAATGCAACGTGCGGAACTCCTGCCGCACCAAGTCGCGATTGGGGGTGTTGGTGGCCATGCCCATCACGCCCACGATGCGCACATGTTTCATTTGCGCATATTCAGGCGATTCCAGCAAAGCCTGTGCCTCCGTCATATCCAACCCGAACTTGGTCTCCTCGGTGGCTATATGGAACTGCAACAGGCAGTCAATCACACGGTCATGCTTGGCAGCCTCCTTGTCCACAGCCTCCAGCAGGTGCAGGCTGTCGATGCTGTGAATCAGGCTGACATATTCAGCAATATATTTGACCTTGTTGGTCTGCAAATGGCCAATGAAATGCCATTCTATATCATTTGGCAGCACGGCATGTTTGTCGCGCATCTCAAGCGCCTTGTTCTCGCCAAACAGCCGCTGACCAGCATCATAGGCCTCCTGTAGGTCAGCTACAGGCTTGGTCTTCGACACCGCAATCAGCCGCACTCCGTCGGAAAGGGTCGAACGCACCTTTGCAAGATTTTCCTTAATCATAGTACATTTAATGTTGATATGTTGACACGTTGATATGATGTGAGCCGTATAAACTTATCTACTTATCAACGGACAATAATCAATAACGCAAAATATATAATATTATTATTGCCGAACAATTTATTTTCTCGCCAAAGAACATCTTAGTTTACAGTTTTCATCTGCTCCTATCCCAAAATATGCTGACTCAATATCTTGTCCAATTGTCCCACATAATAGAATGGTATGGATATCAACCGATAAGGCTTGTTATTGGGAGCAGGAGTGGTGGTGTCCTGAACCATACACTCCCCGCTCCACACCCTCACTGCCGTCACCTTTTTCTCAGCCGTGTTCACAAAACTGTGAATAGACCTCAGATGAGAATTGGTGCCTGCCTTCACCTCTATTGGTATCAGTTGTGAGTCTTGTTGCCACACATAATCCACCTCTGCCGTCGCTCCCTTCTTGTCACGTATCCAATAATATTGATTGTCCTTAAAATGCCTATCCAACACCACCCTAAGCTCTTGCGCTACAATCTGCTCTGCAGCCCGGCCTCGCCATGTGTCCAACAAGTCCTTGTTTTGTAAGTATTCCAGCTGTATCCCTGCCACAAAGTTGGCAATGCCTATATCCACCATTGCAAGCTTTGGAGCCCTCCTAACGGCAGGCAGGGCAGGTACTTCGGTAGAGGTGACTGGATAATTCAACGAAAGAATGTAGGCCCGTTGCAAGCAATCCATAGCTTCATGTATTTGCGTGCTCGTATAATTACTATTTCCAAAGCCAGCAAACGAAATTGCCTCACCCACCGAAAACCAAGCCACATTCAATATATGGCGTATTATCCTCACCTGCTCCTCATTCTTGGCATACCGCTCCACGTCTTCGCTATATCCTTTCATCAAAGAATTGAATACTGGCGACAATCTCTCCACATCGGCGTGTTCTATATAGGACTTCACCACCTCAGGCATTCCACCCACCAACGCATACCGATTAAAACACTTCACCATCTCCTCATGCACGATGGAGGACACCTGCAATTCCTCCACTTGCCGGGTCCACTCCTCCCCCTTTGCGGCAGCAAGGTACTCCATAAACGAAAAGGGGCGCAGACTCAAATACTCCACCCTCGACACCGGAAACGACACATGCGACTTTAACAAACTCTGCAACCTGCTACCTGCCGTTATCACATACAGCCATGGCATCTTCTCATAGTAATATCTCAACAGCCCCACCGCTCGGGGTTCTTCCTGTATCTCGTCAATAAACAAGAGCATCCGCTTCTCCTTATTGGATACAACGTGACTACGCAGACACAAGTAACGCCATATCTCCTCCACATCATCTGTTCTGCGAAACACTTCGGCATCCTCCGAGAGCTCCAAATTCACCTCCACAAACACATCAAACTCCTTACCGAATTCGCGTACAAGCGTACTCTTCCCCACCTGTCGTGCCCCTCTTATCACCAAAGGCTTGTGCTGATTGGCATTCTTCCATTCCCTCAACTGACTAATCAACAATCTACTATACATATTATATCCTTTCTATTTACACACTGCAAAGATACAACTATTTTCTAAAACATAGGCAACTTTTACGTATTTTTCTTCTAAAACATAGGCAACTTTACGCCAAAATCTTTCTAAAACATAGGCAACACCCCACCAAGAACCTTCCCCAGTGTACCAGCCTAACAAAGCAGAACTAACAAGGAGTATTTTTATTCAGGCTGTTAACATACTCCTTGGAAATGATTATCAGATTTTTTTGTTCACCGATTGCTCAAAAAAAATTGAGCCGCTTCGCGGCTTAAAATCATTGCCTGTCTGGCTATCGCCAGAACAGGCAATGAAAATAATGGAATGTCTTACGATTGCGCTCTTACGCGCGCAATCGTTAATCTTGGACAAGCCGGACGGATCGACCGCCGCAACGACCGCTGTAGTCCACGTGCACCCCGCCGGAAGTGAAGCCGAGGTTCCACGCTAAGTCGGAGTCTCCGGGCGTAGACGACCAATAGTCGCCGTCGGACCCCACGTCGTCGACACTTCCGTCGCAATAGCGGTAGCCCGAGGCGGGCAACACAATGCTGTTACCGTTCGGCCCAGTAACCTTATATCCACTGCCGTTCCACTTCCATTTGCACTCCGATTTCAGTTCTTCAAACTTCTCTTTACTGGGTAATTTGCTACCAAAACGGCTTACTGCCTCATCGTATGTGAAGAATCCGTTCTCATTCTTGTCCTTCCACAGCGTCCCGCTCGAAAGACCTAAATCTATATAACCTTCAGGAACAGCCTTGCCCTTCTCCTTGTCGGTCACCAACAACACGATGCCTGTTGTACTTTCTTTGGTCATATATTTCCCGTTTCCCAAATAATTGTTGGCACGCAACAGCGACAATTCCTCGTTGGTAGGCAAACGCCAACTGCGGTAATCATGCATAGCCTGTTTGTTGATTTGTGCTATAACAGTCTTGGGTTCGTTCTGGAACTCACCAATCTCATTCGGGAATATCTTAAGGTAGCCATATAGAATCTCGACACTGCTGCGGGTACGGGGTGACGACGCTGTCGGAGTGGAAGGTTTGGCCTGTACCGTTTGTCCCGGCGTGATGGCAATCTTAGCAGCCAACTTTGTTGCCACACTTTGCATGCTTGCACGGTATGACGATGTGGCAAATGTAGCACCTTCTGTGGCCGAAATAGTGCCTGTCTCCACATTGATAACACGGGCATCCACATTATACTGTCCCATCACCACATTAATATCGCCCACCACTATCTTCGACACATTAAGAATCTGACCCACTCTCACCATCTGAGCTTGTGTCATCTGCGAACGTTGAAAACCCTGTTCCTCAATGGCCTTGTCTATTTGGGTGCGCTCCACCATCGTGTAGCCCGCCGGGCGGAAATAGGTGATAAAGATAGCGGAAATGCCATCCACATCGTTCTGCGATATACCCACACCGGCCTTGAATTCCAACACTGCGCAACGCTGTGCCTGCATCGATAGTGCCATCAGGCACATCATACTCAAGAATAGCAATCTTTTCATAGTTCAATATACTTTTTTTTTCAATTCCTTGTGTACACACTACTATTAGTGCTTGCATATTTCAAATTCTGTAGAATGCTCCACTATGGGATGTATCATGTATGAATACAATCCAACAGGAGCATTCATCTTCCCTTTATTCCCTGAACCATCGTCAGCTCTGATGTCGCAGCCCTACAGGCTGCCGGACGCTATCATCACCACTTTCTGACCAGCATCATAAGCTTCCTGTAGGTCAGCTACAGGCTTGGTCTTCGACACCGCAATCAGCCGCACTCCGTCGGCAAGGGTTGAACGCACCTTAGTAAGATTTTCTTTAATCATAATGTTTTTATAACGCAAAACCCTTTATATTATTATTGCCTCCGCATTTTTTTTCTGCTTGTGAAAAGCCACCCAATCCACAACCATTTTTTTTCACTAACTCCACCCCACTACCGTTCCCCACCCATTGCCAGACCATTTCCCAACCGTAACAGACCCGTTAAAAAAGCGATAATGAAATGTGATGGCATTGGAAGTGTTAAGAACACTAAACGGTCCTCAACGGAATCTACGCGCCTGCCCGAACGGTTTACGTTCCTGTCGTCCCCTTCTGGGAGACCATACGTCCTTTCCCATTGGCACTGCATTGGTCCTCATCGTCATACGGCCACTGCAAGCAGTTTCCACTTAATAAACTTTCTCCCACCAGCCACACAATAAAACGGTAAAAAATGCGTTCTTAGAACAGATTATAAACATACTGCACTATGATAGACAACACAGGTACCCCCTTCAACGCAATTGCTGGTGAACTTCACCTCGGCATCCTTCCCTCTATGGCCAACCGTCACGGTCTCATTGCCGGTGCCACCGGCACAGGCAAGACCTGCACCCTGCAGAACCTGGCCGAATCCTTCAGTGCCATGGGCGTCCCTGTGTTTGCCACCGACATCAAGGGCGACCTCTCCGGCGTGGGCAAGGCGGGCGGCGGCAACGTCCATTTCGAAAAAAGCATCGCCGACAACCACCTCACCGACTGTGGCTTTGCCTACAAGGCCTACCCCGTCTGCCTCTGGGACGTCTTCGGCGAGGAGGGTCACCCCCTCCGCACCACCATCAGCGAGATGGGTCCCATGCTCCTCTCTCGCATCCTCGACCTCAACGACACACAAAGCGATGTGCTCAACATGGTCTTCCGCATTGCCGACGACCAGCAGTTGCTGCTCATCGACCTCAAGGACCTCCGCAAGATGCTGGAAGAGGTGGGCAACAACCGCGCCAACTACACCACCGCCTACGGCAACATCAGCACCGCCACCGTCGGGGCCATCCAGCGCAGCCTCCTCAGCCTTGAGGACCAAGGCGGCAATCAGTTCTTCGGCGAACCCGCCATCGACATCTACGATTTCATGCAGACCCGTCAAGGCAAGGGTGTCATCAACATCCTAGCCTCGGACAAGATAATCAACTCGCCCAAAGTCTACACCTCATTCCTACTCTATCTGCTGAGCGAGCTCTATGAGCAGTTGCCCGAAGTGGGCGACCTCGAAAAGCCCAAGCTGGTCTTCTTCTTCGACGAAGCCCACATGCTTTTCAACAACATCAACAAGTCGCTGCTGGAGAAAATTGAGCAGATGGTGCGCCTCATCCGCTCCAAGGGAGTGGGCATCTATTTCTGCACCCAGAATCCCGACGACATCCCCGACACGATTCTGGGCCAGTTGGGCAACCGCGTGCAGCACGCCCTCCGCGCCTATACACCACGCGACCAGAAGGCCGTCCGCACCGCTGCTGAGACTTTCCGTGCCAACCCAGCCTTCGACACCGCCAAGGTCATCACCGAGCTGGGCGTGGGCGAAGCCTTAGTTTCCTTCCTCGATGCCAAAGGCATACCCACCATGGTGGAACGTGCCCGTGTGCTGCCCCCCGAAGGTCAGGCCGGTGCCTTGCCCGTCGAAGAGCGTCAGCAGATAATACGCACCTCGATGGTTTACGGCAAATACGACACCAAGGTCGACCGACTCTCGGCATACGAAATCCTCACCGAGAAACTCACCAAGCAGCAGGAGGAGAAAGCCCTTGCCCAACAGCAGAAGGAAGAGGAACGCCTGCAAAAGGAGGAGGCCAAGAAACAGCGCGAAGAAGAACGCCTGCAAGCCGCCGAAGAGCGCAAGCGCAAAGCCGAGGAACGCGAACGCAAGGCTGAAGAACGCGAACGCCAACGCGAGAAGGACAACAGCCTGGTGGGCAGCATCTCCAAAATGGCTAAACAAAAAGCCAAACGCGAACTGGTGAATACCGCCTTCAAACTGGGTCGCGGCCTGCTCGGCTCCCTGCTGAAAGGAAAGTGAGAATAATGTAAAAACTAAAAAGTAAAAACTAAAAGGTGTTTGCTACTACGGCAGACACCTTTTTATTTGCGCCTGCTCAGCAGGCATTGATTCATACCCCGCCACTACAGCAAACATTCACTGGATGTTTGCTACCCCTCTAAAGAGTTGATGCGCGGAAGCGGTCCATTGTGAGCAACAATATAGTTCTAACGTGCAGAGCGAACAGCACGGACAGATAACCCATAGCCGCGACTATGAGTACTTATCGCAAAATGACCCATCACGTTAAAGCCTAAGCACCACGCCGAAGATGGCGCGTCCGTATTAAGCGAACTCGACCAGTAGGCGCCACAGTTTTCGATATGGGGCATGTATGATTCGTGTTCAAATTCTGCAGCTGGAAGAAAGATACTGACACCATTGGACCCTGTAAATTGCAACCCAAGTACACTATCAATGACTGCTTGCGTGACAGTGGTATTGTCAAGCAGTTCTTGCCATTCAGCCTTTGTCGGTGTTCGAGCACCGTCACCCCAATTGACCGTGGCGGCATCATCTTCAGGTTGTAATATAGTCAGAGTATCAGTAAACCCTGTGACGCTATACGATGGATTGGAGCAGTACTTAGTGAGGTTGTATATGTGGTGATACCTATCATATGTGCCGTACCGATAGTCACCATAACCAAAATAACCTTTAGTGCGCGTCTCGCCCCATGCAAAATGGTAGCCAAACCCCGTAGGCACAGTGGCGCCTACATTGTGAGTAGCCCACAATAGACCGCTCGGCAGACCTAAATCTACCCAATCTTCTAAGATTTCTTCTCTTTCACATCCTGCGACAAACATTGTTGCACACATTAGCATTATGGCTGCTAAAACCTTTGTCAGTTTTTTCATGATGGTTATTTTTGTGTTAATAACTTCGGAATATAACCATCTAGGTGATGATTGTGGAGTGCTTGGCGGATGGCTGCCTGGCACTCTTTCTTGTAGTAGAAGAACATGAGGTTCTGCTCCTTCTTCTCGTTGGGGGTGGTGGCCACGTAGACGGGTTCCATGGTCTCGGGGTTAATGCCAGTGTAGTACATCTCGGTGCTGAGGGTCATAGGCGTGGGGGTGAAGTCCTGTATCTGCTCCAGCCGGTAGCCCAAGCGTTTCATCTCTACGGCAAGGTCGGCCATGTCCTTGAGCTGGCAGCCAGGGTGGGAGCTGATGAAATAAGGGATGAGCTGGTATTTGACTCCCGCCTGCCGACAGATGGCATCGAAACGGCTTTTGACCTGCAGAAAGAGGTCGAACTTAGGCTTGCGCATAAGCGAGAGCACACGGGCACTGGTATGCTCCGGTGCCACTTTGAGACGGCCACCCACATGGTGCAGCACCACTTGGCGGAAATAGTCCCAGCCGTGGTTGCCGTCGGTAAAGAGGTCGCAGCGGATGCCGCTGCCGATGTAGACGTGCTTGACACCCGGCACGGCCATCACCTTGCGGTAAAGATCTAGAAGGGGCGCATGGTCGGAGTTGAGGTTGCGACACATGGTGGGCTGGATGCAGCTGTAGCGGGCGCACCGCTTGCAGAGTTCCTTGTTCTTGCCCGCCATGCGGTACATATTGGCCGAGGGGCCGCCCAGGTCGCTGATGACCCCGTTGAAGTCGTCGCGCTGGACCAGAGTGCGCACTTCGCGCATGATGGACTCCTCGGAGCGAGAGACTATCTGTTTGCCCTGATGGGCGGAGATGGTGCAGAAGGAGCAGCCACCAAAACAGCCGCGATGAATATTGACAGAGTTCTTAATCATCTCGTAGGCTGGGACGGGGCCGCGCTTCTTGTATTTGGGATGGGGCAGACGGGTGTAGGGCAGGTCGAAGGAGGCATCCATCTCCTCGGTGGTCATGGGCGGCAGAGGGGGATTGATGACGACGTACTGGTCGTCGTGGGGCTGCACAAGGGTGGCGGACTCTATCTTGTTGCTCTCCACCTCTATTTGGTGGAAGTTCTCTGCCTGGTTGCGCTTGGAGGCAAGGCACCGGTCGTAGCTGTGGAGCATAATGACATTGTCGCCCTTGGGAACATGAGAGTCGAGATAGCCCACCTGGGGCAGGGAGTGCAACTTGTAGAGGGGCTCGTGGTCAGCCAGCATATTGGCAATGCTGACCATGGGTTTCTCGCCCATGCCGTAGACCATAAGGTCGGCAGGGCAGTCGTAGAGGATGGAGGGTTTGAGGCTGTCGCTCCAATAGTCGTAATGCGATAGGCGGCGCATGGAGGCCTCCACGCCCCCAATCACCACAGGGGTGTCGGGATAGAGTTGTTTGAGTATGCGGGTGTAGACGTATGTGGCATAGTCGGGACGGAAACCAAAGGCACCGCCCGGAGTATAGGCATCGTCGTGGCGCAGACGGCGGGCAGCGGTGTAATGGTTGACCATGGAGTCCATCACTCCGGAGGTCACTCCAAAAAAGAGCCGGGGACGACCGAATTTGCGGAAGTCGCGCAGGTCGTCGCGCCAGTTGGGCTGCGGGAGGATGGCCACACGATAGCCAGCAGCTTCAAGTGTGCGCCCAATAACAGCAGTGCCAAACGAGGGGTGGTCGACGTATGCGTCGCCGCTGACCACGACGATGTCCACCTCGTCCCAGCCAAGACGTTTGACCTCCTCCAGTGTTATGGGCAAAAAATGGGGCATGAATTAATGATTATTGACAATGTGGTTTGAGCTAATAATAGATAGGACATCACTGACGGGACCTGCATTCTCGCCGACGGGAACTCTATTTTGCGTTGCCATGACGATAGGGGGCATAAACCCCGCTCGGTCATTTAGCCAACATTTTAACCTATTTCACTATATTTAGGTCTGTTTATGACATCTCCGTATTTCTTTCGTCATCTTGTCCAAATCCCTGTCTCGCCGTAGCCCGCTACGCCTTCACCTGCGATGTGACCAATCTGCTCGCAACAAATACTAATCTGTCATAAACCCTAATGACCGATTTGGGATAAAAAGAGCGACAGAGTTGCAATAGCCCTGTCGCTCTTATCGTTCTTTCGATTAGTCCTGAATGGCTTTGATGCCGTGGAGGACCTTGCCTTCGAGATATTCAAGCATAGCACCACCACCAGTGGATACATAGCTCATCTGGTCGGCCAGGCCCATCTGCTTGACGGCTGCAACGCTGTCGCCACCACCCACGGCGGCAAAGCAGCCCTGCTTGCAAGCTTCGGCCACGCTCTTAGCAATCTCGTTGGTGCCTTTGGCAAAGGTACTGAGTTCGAAAACACCGGCAGGACCATTCCAAAGGATGGTCTTGGAGGACATAATGATGTCGCGGATGGCCTTGCAGCTCTCGGGGCCGCAGTCCATGCTCTCCCAACCATCGGGTACCTCGCCCGAGGGGACAATCTGAGTGTTGGCATCGTTGCCAAACTTGTCGCCGATGACGCTGTCCACAGGCAGATAGTACTTCACGCCGTGGGCATCCATCTTCTTCATCAACTCCAGTGCAAGTTCCATCTTGTCGTCCTCGCAGATGCTGTTGCCAATCTTACCACCCATGGCCTTGGTGAAAGTGTAGCGCATACCACCGATGATAATCATGTTGTCAACCTTGTCAATAAGGTTCTCCAGAATGCCAATCTTGCTACTGACCTTGCTGCCACCAATAATGGCGGTGAAAGGACGGGGTGCATTGTGCATCAGCTTCTCCAGATTGACCACCTCGTTCTCCATCAGGAGACCGAAATATTTGTCATTGGGGAAGAACTTAGCAATGGTGGCTGTGGAGCTGTGCTCGCGGTGGGCAGCACCAAAAGCATCGTTGACGTAGCAGTCGCCCAACTTGGACAGCTGTTCGGCAAGGGCCACATCGCCCTTGGTTTCGCCGGGGTAGAAACGGATGTTCTCCAGCAGCATCACTTCGCCAGCCTTCAGGTTCTTGGCCATCTCTTCTACCTTACCTTCACCTAGCAGTGCCTGAGTGAACTGGACAGGACGGTTGAGCATCTTGGCCAAATATTCAGCCACAGGCTGCAAAGTGAACTCGGGTTCGAAACCGCCTTTCTTGGGACGCCCGAAATGAGCCATCAGAATGACAGCGGCACCGTCGCTAAGCAATTTCTCAATGGTGGGAAGCGACTCGCGGATACGGGTATCGTCGGTAATCTTCTTATTTTCGTCCATGGGAACGTTGAAGTCAACGCGGACTAAGGCCTTGCGACCCTTGAAGTTGATTTCTTTTATCGATTTCATAACGGGAATATTTTAATTAGTGTTTAAATAAATATCATGCTTTGGCGTGGTGAGGCTCTTGCACTGCCATGCCGATGTACAGCGACGAAAGCATCGTGAAGACATAGGCCTGGATATAGGCCACCAGACACTCAAGTAGGTCGATGAAGACACTGAATATCACCGACAGCACCGAAACACCAGCCCCCACACCCACCGAAATGGTATTGCTGAGGATGAAAATCATGACCACAAAGCCTAGGACCACAATATGCCCAGCCGTCATGTTGGCAAAAAGTCGTATCATCAGCACAATAGGTTTGGTGAAGACACCTATGAGCTCCACCACAGGCATCAAGGGGAAAATCTTCAGCCACGCCGGCACGCCGGGGGTGTTGAAGATGTCGGTCCAATAGTGCTTGTTGCCGCTGAGGTTGGTGATGAAGAATGTGATGATGGCCAAAATCGCAGTCACTGCAAGATTGCCCGTCACATTGGCTCCTGCGGGAAAGAAAGGTATCAGTCCCATACAGTTGCTCAAAAAGATGAAGAAAAACAGCGTCAACATGTAGGGTAGATATTTCTGATAGTGCTCCTCGCCTATCACCGGTCTGACAATATCGTCGCGCACATAGCACACCAACATTTCCACAAACGACTGCAAGCCCTTGGGGGCACGGCCTTCGCGTTTCTTATATCCTTTGTTGGCAACCATCACAACAGTAATGATGATAGCAACAATAATCATGATGGCTGCGGGCACCTTGGAGATAGAAAAGTCAAGTGGTTTGACTATGTTTCCCTGGGCATCCAACTTGGGCTGGCCGGCCTCGTCAACACAGATTATTTCCTCTCTCTCCAAACCTCCACCCACCAAGCGGTAGCCTTTGTAGTCGGCATGGCCGTGGTGGAATTTGGAAGACATGAAGCAGTCTATGTGACCATCATTGAGAAGAATGACCGGCAGCGGAATGGCCACCGCGTGTTCGACACCGTCTTTGGTGTAGAAGTCAAACATGTGCCAGGAATGGGCATCGGTAACATGCCCGATGATGACGGATCCGGGGTCGAAACTCTCTGTCGATTCCGATGCCTGCACAGCTTCTCCTTCAGATGCCGCGGCGGTCTGGGTCGCAAGTTCTGAGTCCGACGGGGCTGTAGGTGAACTAGCGGCTTGACCCGCCTGTGCGTTTGCGACTATTGAGAGGGCCAATATGATTAATAATAAGGATATACGTTTCATAGCAATGTTAGTTATCTGAAGTATCTTTCGTCTTGGAAGTATTGTTAAAAATATCCACCTGGATAGAGTCGAACAGGTCCAATTGATTTCTGGGCTCGATATATCCGCCCCGCATGGACTTATAGTCACGAAGTCCCTCCCGCACCATACGGCGCACCACGGCGGGACGCGAAATACCTAGATCCTGAGCATATAAAGACAACCATTCACCCTCTTTCTCCGAGAGGGTGATGGTTATCTTCTTTATTTTTCTCATCTTGGGCCTAGTACTCATAAACAGATGTTAGAGTTGATAGCCTTGCTGCTGCAACAAGGTCATGCACTTTTCGGCACGCTCCTTGTCTTGCAACACCTGCTCGGCCAGCTGGTTGAGGCCATAAAGCATCTGGGCAGTCTCCTGCAACAGATGATTTACTCCGGCAGCCTTGGCACCGGAGTACTGGCTATAGTAGGCAAGGTCTTGGCTGTAGTACTTGAAAATGCCATCCCAGATATAGGTCGCTTTTTCCTTTCCATAGAGGCTGTTGTAGAGGTCAACCATCATCATGCTGTACTTGTCATAGTTGAAATTCTTCTCAGGGAAGAAATAGTCACTCATTTCAAGCATCTTGCGAGCACGAACGGTGTCACCCTTTTCCATCAACTCTTGCGCAGCCATGCAGAAGGTCTGACGCTGCACGGTGCCCATGTTGATACTCACGGGGTCAACATAGATGTCGGCATTGAGGTTTCCCCACTGCAGCGGATGCATCTCACCGTTCTTGTCCTTATAGCCGTTCAAGAAGTAGTCATAGCTCTCCTCGGTGAACTGCTGCATGATGTATCTATTGTCGCGCTCGTCGAACAGGATGGGTTGGACTTTTTGAGCCATGTAGGGCACCAACTTGAAGTTCATGCCGTCCTGCACACAGTACTGACGTATGGGTGGGAACACACGCTGGATATAGCCAGGGTTCATGATATTGATGTCGCGGGCGAACTTATTGGTGCCCAGCATGTCGAGAATCATCAACTCATGGCGCATCAGACTGCCCTTGGTGACGGTCCACTTGATGACGGGGTCCACCTGGTCGGCAACTTGGGCTGGAATGACGCCGCGCTTCACCAGGTCAGGAATGTCAAGGGTAATCTTGAAATGGCTGGTGGGAATGAGGGTGACCTCTTCGCCACGACCATCACGGGCCTTGAACTTGTCGGGATAGTCACGCATCAGGGCCAGCAGGTCTGTCACCTCAAAGTACTCGTCAGTACGGTCTTGCAAATAGACAATGTCTTTGCCCAACCCGTAGAACTCCTTGGGCAGGGTGAAGGCAATGGGTTCGCTGTCGTACAATTTGTTGAACAACTGTTCGCAATACCAGTGCATGCCGCTGAGGGTATAGTTGAGGATGCGCACGTCGGTGCGGAAGCCCTCTACCTCTTGGGCATACCACAAGGGGAAAGTGTCGTTGTCGCCAAAAGTAATCAGGATGCCGTTCTCGTCAACCGAAGCCAAATAGTTCTTGGCAAAGTCGCGGGCGGCATACTTGTTGGAGCGGTCGTGGTCGTCCCAGTTTTCGCAAGCCATCAGCACTGGCACGCACAGCATGCAAAGGACAAACACCACCGGCATGATGATTTTGTACAACTTCTCTTTCTTGAACAGTTTGGTCAGCCAGTCGGCCAGGGCCATCACGCCCAAGCCTATCCATATGGCAAAGAAGCTGAACGAACCCACAAAGGCATAGTCACGCTCACGCGGCTGACGCGGAGGCATATTCAGGTAGATGCCGATGGCAATGCCCGTCATGAAGAACATGATGAACACGATAAAGGCATCCTTCTTATTCTTACGGATATGGTAGACCAAACCAATCAAACCCAGCAGCAAGGGGAGCATGTAGTAGACATTGCGTGCCTTGTTGTCCTTCATGTGGTCGGGCAGGTTGTCCTGCGGACCCAGACGGGCCTCGTCAATGGCCTTGATGCCGCTAATCCAGTTGCCGTTCATATAGTCGCGGGTACCGTCATCGTTGAAGTAATGACCCTGAATGTCGTTCTGGCGACCGGCAAAGTTCCACATAAAGTAACGCCAGTACATGAAGCCCATTTGGTAGCCATTGAAATACTTCAGGTTCTGAGCGGCCGAAGGCTTGTGGTCGCCACTGACCTTGCCAGCCCAGTACTCGTAAAATTTAGGATGCTGACGGCTCTCGTCGTTGCTGTACATGCGGGGGAACACGCCCGTGTGGTTCTGACGATAGATAAATTTCTGCTGATAGGAGGCCGGGATATAGCGGTCTTTGCCCTTCTCATTGGTGCCGCGGATATACTTGGTGTAGCCGCGCTCGGCATCGATGGGGTCACCGGCAGTGTAGTACTGGCCGGTGAGGAAAGGCGTGTCGCCATACTGCTCGCGACCCAGGTAGGCACGCATGGCCACGGCATCCTTGGGGGCATTCTCGTTCAGCGGGGTATTGGTGTTGGCACGGATGACCAGCACAAAGAAAGTGCTGTAGCCAATAATCAGCATCAACAGTCCCAATGCAGCGGCATTCCAGACAGGTTTGTTCTTCTTTTTGGGCGAGGTGAACCACAATGCCCACACGATGAAGGCAGCCAACAGCAGGAAGAAGAAAATGGTGCCGCTGTTGAAGGGCAGACCCAACGTGTTGACAAAGAAGACATCGAAGGCGGAGTCAACATTGACTATGCCGGGGATGATGCCCCACAGAATCAATGCCAACAGCACCACACTTATGACGCCACTCCAGATGAAACCCTTAACCGTGGTTTTCGGCCATTTGCGGAAATAGACCACATAGACAATGGCGGGCACGGTCAGCAAGTTCAGCAGGTGCACGCCAATGGCGATACCCACCAGCAGGCACACCAGCACCAGCCAGCGCAGCGAGCGCGGGTCGTCGGCCTGCTCCTCCCACTTGAGGATGGCCCAGAACACAATGGCGGTGAAGAGTGACGACATGGCGTAGACCTCGCCTTCCACTGCAGAGAACCAGAACGTGTCACTGAAAGTATAGGCTAAAGCCCCCACTACTCCGGCGGCAAAGACACCCCACGTGCGCCAATCCTTCACATCGGGATTCTTGGGGTCGGGCAGCAGGTGCTTGCCCAACAGGGTGATGCCCCAGAAGAGGAACAGAATGGTGAAACCACTACAGATAGCCGACATAACGTTGACGGCATGGGCCACATTCTCAGGCGTGGAGAACATAGAGAACATTCTACCTATCAGCTGGAACGAGGGTGCTCCCGGGGGATGGCCCACTTGCAGTTTGTTTGCCGTGGCTATGTACTCGCCACAGTCCCACCACGATGCGGTGGCTTCGGCAGTTAGGATGTAAACAGTACAGGCCACGATGCAGACCACCCAGCCTATAATGTTGTTCATCAGATGGTACTTTTTCATAAAGTTGTAAGTTATTTATAATGTTTTTTTCTACTGTTTAATCGCGATTGATGGGCATTGTCATGCAGCGCGCGCCGCCACCGGCACGGGGCAGCTCTGAGGCCTTGAAGGTGACCACGAACTTCTTATACTCGTGCATATCCACCTTGCCGCTGCAAACATCGTCGGCATCCAGCACCTCAAATCCGGCATGGCTCAGAGCCTCTATGGTGTTCACATTGCGCTCATAACCAATAATCTTGCCGTCGTCGAGGGCAAAGAAATTGGCTCCGCTGTGCCACTGCTCGCGGTCCTGATACCAGCTGTCCAAACCACCGCACATCACTGGTTCCATATCCATGCCGCAGGCTTTCAGACCCTCCAGCATGTTGGGGTACTCTTTATAGCTGATTTTGCCGTTGTCGCAGGTAATCAGCGTGGTGGCCTTGCCCGCAAAAACGCCCGTCTTGTCAATCATGGGCGGATAGACCATCAGCTGATGGGCACCCAGGAAGGTGTGCACCATGTCCAGATGGATGAACGAATCGGGGTGGTGGGGCAGTTCCTGCGTCAGAATGCGGAAATAGGGGCGCTCCTTGGCGAACTTATCTGCCAAGAAGCTGATGCCCTTGCTGTTGGTGCGGATGCCCTGACCGATGCAGAGCAGGTCGGGCGCAGCAATCTGCACGTCGCCGCCCTCGGTGCGGGCACTGCTGTGTGCATCCTTGGCACGGAAGGTGTTGGCATGGAAAATCTGCTCAAAAATAGCCTTGTAAATCAGAGTCTCGCGTTCGCGCACAGGGAACGACATCGAGTTAATCAGCACCTCGTTGTACATCGACGAAGAGGCATCGCGCGTGAAGAAGAGATTGTAGAGTGGTTTCAACGTGAAGCGGCAGTCTTTGAAGCGGAACGGGTCGGTGTCGCCGTGGAAGAAAACACCCTCAATCAAGCTCTTGGCTAACTTCTCGCTCGGCAGCTGCAACAGCCAGTCTTCCAAATGCTCGCAGTTGTCCAGCTTACAGCAGGCCACCACCAGCCGTTGACGAATGTCGTCCTCTTCCATCATCATCGTGAGGAGGTCTTCGACATAAAACACCTTGCACCATTTCTCAAACACGCCGCTGAACGAGGCGTATTCCTTGTCAACAATATGTTTGCTCAGAATGTCGCTAAAAAGAGCCTCGGCCGCGTTGGAGGGAGTCATGCGTTCAATCTCTATGCCGGGGCGGTGGAGCAGCACAGCATTCAAATGGCCATACTCCGATTGTACGTTTACTGTCGTTTGGGTTATTTCTTTAGTCAGTGTCATATAACAAAAAACAAATGTTAGGTACTGCAACACAGCACCTTTCACCACCAATAGCCTATATTGGTGGCATTGCAAATATACGAAATTTTTTCGATACCGCCGAAAAACGACGCTAACAACGAACAAAAATATCAACAACTCTTTGAACAATTCCCCCATCCAGAGCCTCTCTCCTACCCTTTTTCTTAGCCCACAGGCGGTAACAAAACGCAATTTCGCACCCTTCCATCGCCCCACAATCTCACTCTCCCCCCGCTCGTCTGTTGGGTGGGATAATAGTCAGGTTCGGCAGCGAATCTGTTCGGAAGCGTTTCAAAGGAGAGCGTACCCATAGTGTAACAAAATATTGAGTGTCAAATACACAGCCCGATAGGTGCGCTCCCATCCAGCCCCAAGCAATGACTCCGCTGAAGGCCGGATTGGCCAGCAGAAGCATGCGTTTGCTCCTCCTAAAATGACAGTGACTTTCGCGGCCAGTCCTGGGCTAGCCGCTTATTATTTAACAAAAAGTATCCAGTACCACAAAAGGAAAATCGCAAAATATGTTCAATGGCACCGAACAAAATTCGTTTATTATTGCAAGCTATTCATATTAACGTGCTCATTATTACACGAATTGCCATAAGTTGCCCATTAATGTAACTCGTACTGGCGTGTCGAAGACACGCTATCCTATTAACCCCACACTAACCGACCGAAGGGAACGCAGTGTGGGGCAACCGTCTACAGGAAGATGCGTGTCGAAGACACGCTATCCTATTAACCCCACACTAACCGACCGAAGGGAACGCAGTGTGGGGCAACCGTCTACAGGAAGATGCGTGTCGAAGACACGCTATCCTATTAACCCCACACTAACCGACCGAAGGGAACGCAGTGTGGGGCAACAGGAAATCAGCCAGTGCGTGTCGAAGACACGCTATCCTATTAACCCCACACTAAACGACCGAAGGAAGCGCAGTGTGGGGCAACAAGCAATCAGCCAGTGCGTGTCTTCGACACGCCTCGACAGGGTTGTTTCCGTTGGCCGCGCTACTTCCTGTAGTAGCGGAGATAGCCGCGGAGGGGTTTGTCGTCGAAGATGATTTCGCGCTCGAAGTCGGGGTAGTAGTCGTATTCGATGCGCTCAATGAGGGTGCCGGCGGCAGTGGTCTGCTTCTGGGTCACGCGGCCAAGGGTGTCGTACTGATATTCCACCAACAAGTTGCCGGAGCTGAGTTGCGAGGTGGAGGTCAGCTCGTAGCGACAGCGGCTGTCGGCAAAGGTGCGCTCGGTGGCAAAACTGGTCTCGTGGTCGGTGCCGGGGTTCTGCACTTGGTTGCTCTGGCGCTTGCGGTCCGAATAGACATGCACACAGACGAAGGTGCTGTTGTCGGTGACATCAAAGCCGTCCACCTGCGTGAGGCGTCCTTCGGAGTCGTAAGAACAATTCCGCTTTTGCAGCAGGACACCGTCAGCATCATAAAACTCAATGCTCACGGGGTTGCGATAGTAGGAATCGCTATAGTTGGGCTCGTGGCGATAGGCCGTGTCGCGATAGGTGTAGACCACCAGATGGCGTAGGTTGCCAGCCCCGTCATAGTCACGGATGGAGTCGGTGGCACCACTGTAGCTGTGAGTCATGCGCTGCTGCAGCACGCCCTGATTATTGTATCGAGCATAAGTGAGAAAACGCCCACGGCTGTCATATTCCTGCTCGACTCGGTCGCCCCAGAGGGTGTCAAGCCCCTCGATGCTGAGCATCTGGCGGGTGAGGACCACATTGGGGTAATCAGGCTCGGGGAAATCTGGTTCCTGGGAATCCTGTTTGTGGCCACAAGACGCCACTAACAAGAAGCATATAAAAGCAAAAGACAGGTGCTTCATTTTCTATTCTTTTTTCTTAACTCGACCAGTGCGGCCTGATAGAACTTGTCCTCTTCCTTCATGATGCGGTAGTAGTGGCCGCGGCCAAAGAGGCGGTCGGCCACCAAGGCCTTCACCTGCAGGGAGAGAAAATGGTCGTTGAAGCGGACAATGCTGTCGGTGGCAGTCTCTTTGATAGAGTCGCGATAGACACCCTTTTCGGCTGCAAAGGCATCAAAGAGGGAGTCTATATGCAGCTGGTCATAATTGCGCAGAAAGGTCTCGAAATCGGCAGCCAAGGTGTCATTGCGATGGCGGTCGGCATAGTACTGGGGAAACTGGTTAAGGACACCCTTGCGCCGACAGGCTTGATAGTATTTGGAGGCCGGAGTGGTGTCCAGCGGGATGAACAGGTCAGGCATGATGCCGCCACCGCCATAGACGGTGCGGCCGCCGTAGGTCTTGTATTTCAGCGAGTCGGGAAAATGGATGGAGTCCACCGAGAAGAGTTCGCCATGCTTGTAGCGGTTGCTGAGCTCGTTGTTATAGTCGGCAGTGCCTTTAGCATAGGGCTTCTGTATGCAGCGACCCGAAGGAGTATAATAGCGGGCCGTCGTAATGCGCACTTGTGAGCCATCTTTGAGTTCAAACATGCGCTGCACCAATCCTTTGCCAAAGGTGCGGCGACCGATGAGGGTGCCACGGTCCCAGTCCTGCACGGCACCGCTGACAATCTCGGAGGCCGAAGCAGTGTTCTCGTCTATCAGCACCACCAAGTCGCCCTTGCGGAAAGAGCCGCTATAGACCGACTTGAAGTCCTGCCGCTTCTGTGCACGGCCTTCCTGATAGACCAGCAGGCGGTTGGGCGAGATGAACTCGTTGGCCATGCCACAGGCAATGTCGAGGAACCCCCCGGTATTGCCACGAAGGTCCAGTATAAGGCTCTTCAATCCATGTTTCTTCAGGTCGTTGAGTGCCTTACGGAACTCCGATACCGAAGTGCGGGCAAAACGCAGCAGGCTGATGTAGCCGATGGAGTCGTCCTCCATGAAGGCCACCTCGACCGAGTTGATGGGAATGCGGTCGCGGGTGATGTGGAAGGTGAGGGTGTCGCGCTCGCGCAGCATGTCCACGACCACCTCTGTGCCTTTCTTGCCACGCAGATGGCGGAAGACGAAAGGCTGCTTGGCACTGTCGCCGGTGGCGAGAATGCCGTCGATATGGAGGAATTTGTCGCCGCTGAGGATGCCCACCTTCTCGGCAGGACCTCCGGCAATGACTTCGGAAACGCAAATGGTGTCGTTGAAAATAGTGAAGGAGATGCCCACACCCTCAAAATTACCCTGAAGGGCCTCATTGGTGCGCTGGACATCCTTGGCGGGAATATAGACGCTGTGGGGGTCGAGACTGGTGAGCATGGCGCGGATGGCCGTCTCTGAAAGCCCATCGGTATTGGGGTCCACCACGTAGTATTTATTGAGCAGGTCAAAGGTTTCGAGCACTCGGTTGACCCCTGCAATGGCGGTGTCGGTCACTTCGGGCTTTTGCTTTTTCTTAAAAAGGGAGAACTTCGACTGGGCGTTGAGTGAGGGGACGGCAATTGCAGCGGCAATTAGGAAAAGGAAAATCTTTTTCATTAATATTGAACAGACTGATTATTATTTATTAAGAGTGGCTACAACGGCCGTGGTGCGTGAATTAGAAATCTTGAACATCAGCGTGCCGTCGGGCAGGGCGAGACGGTGGATGGATACCTCCTCGTCGGGGCGGGTTTCCTGCAGGTATTCTACATCCAGCTTGAACGGAGCCGACGGGGTCATGCCTTCGGGCAGGTTGTCGAATATCCATTTGATATACTCGGCATTGTTGACATGCTGGGTGTGGTCGAGCATGGAGTACTTTACCGGCTGGCGTTCCACAACGAGCTCGCCCTCCTCTCCCTTGGGGAAACGAATGCGGCCCAGTTTGTCGCGGTCGGTAGCCATGTCGGGGTGCGACTCGAAGCCTTTGACAATCTCACCCAAGCGCACCACATGGCGGGCTTCAGTGTCAATCACCACCCAGCTGGTGGCCCCGGCAACAATCACAGTACCCTGGCTGTCGGTCATCTCAAAATCGCGCCATGCATAGAGGCCGTCGGTGCCGCGCGACCAGGTGCGGACCGTCACCTCCTCATAGTCCGAAGGGAGGCGGCGCACGTCGTAATAGGTGCGGCAGAGCACCCAGGCCTTGTGTTGCTCCTGCAGTTGTTGAAAGCCTATGCCGAAAAGTTTGGTGTGGTTGTCGGCCGCCTGCTGCAGCAGGCGGGCACAGCCCCAGGCCGTGAGCGTGTCGTGGTTGTCGCAGATAAAATTAGGTATAGTATAGGGAAGTGTATAATACATTAATTATGTCTCTTAATAATACTACATTCTTTCGGGAACCTCGATACCGAGGATGTGCATGGTATTCTTGATGGCCTGGGCCACGACGGCGCACAGCTGCACACGGAAGGTCTTTACGGCCACGTCCTCTTCGCGCAGGATGGGGGTGTCCTGATAGAAGCTATTGAAACTCTTGGCCAAGTCATAGGCATAGTTGGCAACCATGGCCGGACTGTAGTTTTCGGCAGCCGAGGCAACCACGCCGGGCATGTCGTGCAGACATTTGATGACCGCACGTTCCTTCTCGTTAAGGGAGGGCACGGAAACAGGTTCCTGGTCGTGAATGCCCTGCTCTTCGGCCTTGCGCACGATGCTGCGGATGCGGGCATGGGTGTATTGGATGAAAGGTCCTGTATTTCCGTTGAAGTCGATACTTTCGGCAGGATTGAAGAGCATGTTCTTAGCGGGGTCAACCTTGAGGATGAAATACTTCAGCGCGCCCAGGGCCAGCATGTGGTAGAGTTCTTTGAGCTGCTGCTCGCTCATGCCGTCATTCTTGCCATGCTCGCGGCTCATCTCCTCGGCGGTGGCCTCCATCTCGCTAATCAGGTCATCGGCATCAACCACGGTTCCCTCACGCGACTTCATCTTGCCGTTGGGCAGTTCCACCATGCCGTAAGAGAGGTGGTAGAGTTTCTCGCCCCAATCGAAGCCCAGCTTGCCCAGCACCAGTTTCAACACCTTGAAATGGTAGTCCTGCTCATTGCCGACCACATAAATCAACTGCTTGGCGTCGAAATCCTGTGTGCGCAGCAGCGCGGTGCCCAAGTCCTGAGTCATATAGACCGACGTGCCGTCCTTGCGAAGCAGCAACTTCTGGTCGAGGCCGTCACCGGTGAGGTCGCACCACACCGAGCCGTCCTCCTTGCGGAAAAGCACGCCCATGTCCAGTCCCTTCTGCACCAATTCCTTGCCCAGCAGATAGGTATTGGACTCATAATAGACCTTGTCGAAGCTGACACCCAGACGGTTGTAGGTCTCATCGAAACCAGCGTAGACCCATGAGTTCATCTTGTTCCAGAGGTCGCGCACCTCTTTGTCGCCCTCTTCCCAGCGTTTGAGCATGTGCTGTGCCTCTACCATCAGGGGGGCCTGTTTCTTGGCCTCTTCCTCCTCCATGCCCTGAGACATCAGCTGTTTAACCTCCTCTTTGTAGTGCTTGTCAAACTCCACGTAGTACTTGCCCACCAAGTGGTCACCCTTCATGCCCGAAGACTCGGGAGTTTCGCCATTGCCGTAGCGGAGCCAAGCCAGCATCGACTTGCAGATATGAATGCCACGGTCGTTGACCAGATTGACCTTCTTCACGTTGGCACCGTTGGCGGCCAAAAGCTCACTCACAGACCAACCCAAAAGGTTGTTGCGGATATGTCCCAAATGGAGGGGCTTGTTGGTGTTGGGCGAGGAGTACTCCACCACGATGGGTTTCTCGTCGGCAGCGGGGGTCTTGAAGCCGTAGTGGGCATTATTGCGGTTCTCGCCGACAAAGCTCACCCAGTAGTTGTCGGCTATAGAGAAATTGAGAAATCCTTTAATCACATTGAAATCACACACTTCGGCCACCATTTCCTTGACTGCGGCACCCAATTCGTTGGCCACCATCTCGGGCGACTTGCGGGCCTGCTTGACATAGGGGAAGACTACTATGGTATAGTCACCGGTAAATTCTTTCTTGGTAGTTTGCAAAACCACCGACTCGGGGGTGGCCTCAATGCTGTACAGTTTCTTTAGTGCGGCAGCAACTGCTTGTTGGAGTTTGTTCTCAATCATGAATGTTAGCTATTAATTATAATGTTATTTCCCTTTAAAAATTTTTGCAAAAGTACATTTTTTTTTTGTATCATCACAAAATTTAGTATATTTGTATCTCGTAAAAAAATCTAATAATCACTCAAAACGAATTAAACGTGAAGAAGTTAACATTAGTACTAACAGCACTTGCACTTCCCCTTTTCTCCTTTGCAAGTGAGGCAGATCTGCAAATGCCCACAGGATTCGCTCAAGATCCCGCTACAAAAATTCTTTATTGGGGCTTTTTAATTGTTGTCCTCGGACTCTTATTTGGTTTTTGGCAATACAACAAGGTTCGCAAACTTGGTGCCCATAAATCAATGTTGGAAATCGGCAACGTCATTTTCAAGACCTGTTCCACCTACCTCAAACAACAAGGCAAGTTCTTGATCGGCCTGTTCGTCTTTATCGGTGCCGCCATTGCCCTCTATTTCGGCGTCCTCTCACACATGAGCCTCGGCTCCGTTTGCCTAGTGCTTGCCTGGACCGTCATTGGCATTCTGGGTTCCTACAGCGTGGCCTGGTTCGGCGTGCGCATGAACACCTATGCCAATGCCCGCATGGCCTTTGCCTCCCTGCGCCGCAAACCCCTCGACCTGCTCAACATCCCCCTGCGTGCCGGTATGAGCATCGGCATCGTCCTCATCTGCATCGAGCTAGTCCTGATGCTGGTCATCCTGCTCTTCATGCCCGAAAACTTGGCAGGCAGCTGTTTCATTGGTTTTGCCATAGGTGAAAGCCTTGGTGCCAGTGCCCTGCGTATTGCCGGCGGCATCTTCACCAAGATTGCCGACATAGGAAGCGACCTCATGAAGGTGGTCTTCAAGATTGGCGAAGACGACCCCCGCAACCCCGGCGTCATTGCCGACTGCACCGGCGACAATGCGGGTGACAGCATTGGACCCACCGCCGACGGTTTCGAGACCTATGGCGTCACCGGCGTGGCCTTGGTCAGCTTCATCCTGTTGGCCGTCCCCGACCCCTCCATGCAGGTGAAACTGCTGGTTTGGATTTTTGTCATGCGCATCCTTGGCATCATCGCCTCCGTCCTTGCATACTATATTAATGGAGCCATCTCCAAAGCCCGTTACGCCAATGCCGACGACATGAACTTTGAGACTCCCCTTTCGGTTCTGGTGTGGATCACCTCCATCCTTTCCATCATCGGCACCTTCCTGGCCTCCTACTTCATGCTCAGCGGCATCCCCGGACATGAAAACCTCTGGCTGGCCTTGGCCGTCATCATCAGCTGCGGCACCCTGGGCGCAGCCCTCATCCCCGAGCTCACCAAGCTCTTCACCTCGCCCACTTCCAAACATGTGCAGGAAGTGGTCAAAGCCTCTGAGCAGGGCGGTGCCTCGCTGAACATCCTCAGCGGCATCGTGGCCGGCAACATGGGCGGCTTCTGGACAGGCCTCGTCTTTGTCTTCCTCATGGTGATTGCCTACATGGCCTCCACCGCCTTCGGCATCGGCGACATCTTTGGCAGCTACTACTCCATCTTTGCCTTTGGCCTGGTGGCCTTCGGCATGCTCGGCATGGGACCCGTCACTATTGCGGTGGACAGCTATGGCCCCGTCACCGACAATGCCCAGTCCGTCTATGAACTCTCGCTCATCGAAGACGACATCGAGAAAACCACCAAGGAAGTGAAAGAAGAATTCGGCTTCACCCCCGACTTTGAGAAAGCCAAGCACTACCTCGAAGCCAACGACGGCGCAGGCAACACCTTTAAGGCCACGGCCAAGCCGGTGCTCATCGGCACCGCTGTGGTGGGCGCCACTACCATGATTTTCTCCCTCATCCTTATGATACAGAAAACCCTCGGCATAGAGCCAGAGAGCATCCTCAACCTCCTCAACCCCTACTCGCTTGTCGGCTTCATCCTTGGCGGCTGCGTCATCTATTGGTTCACCGGTGCCTCCATGCAGGCCGTCACCACGGGAGCCAACCGTGCCGTGGAGTTCATCAAGGACAACATCCGTCTCGACCCCAACGCTCCCAAGAAGGCCGATATTGCCAAGAGCCAGGAAGTGGTGAAGATTTGCACCCAATATGCCCAGAAAGGCATGATCAACATCTTCATTGCCATCTTCTGCTTTGCACTGGCCTTTGCCTGCTTCTCCTCGCCCGAAAGCATTGGCGGTCAGAATGCCGTCTGCCTCTTCATCAGCTACCTTATCAGCATCGCCGTCTTCGGCCTCTTCCAGGCCGTCTATATGGCCAACGCCGGTGGCAGCTGGGACAATGCCAAGAAAGTGGTTGAAGTAGACCTCGACGCCAAGGGAACCGACCTCCATGCCGCTTCTGTCGTGGGCGACACTGTGGGCGACCCCTTCAAGGACACCTCTTCCGTGGCCCTCAACCCCATCATCAAGTTCACCACCCTCTTTGGTGTGCTGGCCATGGAAATTGCCATCAGCGAAGGTTTCCGCCACGTGGCTCCCTGGGTGGGCATCGTCTTCCTCCTGATTGCCCTATTCTTTGTCTACCGCTCTTTCTACAAGATGCGTATCAAAGAAGACAAATAACCTCAATGGTTAAAATCACGTTAAAATCCCCATTTGTTGCAGCAAATGGGGATTTTTTTAGTCTTATAGATAGCAGCGAGTGAAATCACGAAGCGCATAATCCCCCTTCCGAAGGGGTCAGCTGCCCCTCCCAAAAGCGCACACCGCTGCACCCAAAAGAACTGAAATGACGAAAAAAAATACTATAAAGGCAATAATAATTAACAAATGACGTTATAAATAAATTGATAACTAATCAACACGACATGAAAAAAAATCTATTGTTGAACCTATTAATGTTGTTCTCGGCAGCAAGCCTGCTGGCTCAGTGTCCAGAAATTACTATTAATGAGAAATATGACCATGTTCCAACAGGGATATGCGTAGAAAATGGGTGGGACACAGTAGTGAACTGCAAGAACGGTACGCTCATCCTCAATGCCACCCCTTTCATCACCACGCAGCACTTCAATGGTTCATACCTAATCGAGTCCATCCCCTACAATCCGGTGGACACCTCTTTCCATGCCGGCTCGCATCTGAACATCAGCACCGACGATGCCTGGGAGAATTCAACCATCTCGTTTCCATTCACTTTCATGTTCTTTGGCTATCCCTACACGTCGGCCGTGGTGGGTTCCAACGGGTTGGTCTCGTTCAACACGAGTTATGTTGGCCAATACTGTGCCTATGACTATCGTTCCTCTTTCCCCATCCCCAACCCCAACTTCCCGTCGCTGAACGCCATCTACGGTGTTTATGAAGACATCCACCCCACCTCTGCCCTCACCTCCACCCAAGGCATGTTCCGCTCGGTGGGCGGCACCTACCCCTGCCGCTACCTCTGTGCCAGCGTCAACGAGGTGCCCCTCTACCCTGCCAGCAGCCATGCCAACGACCGCTGCACCTACCAGATAGTCTGCTACGAGGGCACCAACATCATCGAAGTACACATCAAACAGCGCAGCTGCTGTTCCTCCACCAACGGTGGCTATGGTCTTATCGGCATACAGAATGCCACCGGCACCACCCAGGTGTCGCACTACCACGATGCGAGCTATTTTGGTGACCCCACTTTCTTTATCCAATCCAACTCGCCCGGAGCCTTCGTAGCCCCCGGGCGTGGCGATGAGACGGGCTGGACAGGTGAGACCAGCTACGAGGCCTGGCGTTTCACCCCCCAGGGCGAAACCACTAAGAACATCACCTGGTGGCGCTGTTTTCTCGACAACAACGGCAATATTATCGACTCTGTGCAGCTCACTGCCGACGCAGGTGACTCCAATGGTTTCTATCTCAATCCCGAGCATACGCGGGTGAGCGTTACCCCCACCCGCACCACCAAATACGTGGTCCAGTGCCGCTATCAAGGTGCCAACGGCTACTGGTACGGCATCGACAACCGCAGTATGCGCGACACCATCACCATCGGCTTGGATGTTTCCAACGAGATGAACCTCTATTGTGAAGACCCCATCCTGGCCGAAGGCGAGGCCGCCTCGGTCCAGTTGGTCTACCCTAATGAGCAAACCATTGACTCCTGCTCGTGGAGTGCCGTGAAGATCCTTAATGGCGAGCGTATCACGCTCCCCTCCACTGCCCTGCAAAGCTATTTCACCAGCGTGGTGCTGCGCAGCCAGGAAGGGCAGCTGGCCGAGAACCATATCGACAGTGTGTGGGTCTACTGCACCGCCTCTTTCACCAACGGCTGCAACAACTACGACAGCCTCCTCATCCTCACCTACCCCAACTATCACATCTACGACACCGTCGGCATCTGCCGCGGCGAGAGCTACTCCTGGTGCGGCTACACCTTCAACCAGCCGCAGGAGACATTCGACACCATCCGTCGCTACTATTCCTCGCACGAAACCGACAGCATCCACTATCTCCACCTGATTGTGTCCGACCTCAGCTACAATACCGACGTGGTGCTCGACTGCAAGCCCTACACTTGGATTAACGGCCAGACCTATTCAGAAGACAATGACGCCACCCGCGAGCAAGACACGGTCCACCTGGTCAACGAGTGGGGTTGCGACAGCATTGTCACCCTCGACTTCACCATCATCCCCATGAAGGCCATTATCTCCCACACACCCGAAGTGGCCACCATTGACGAACTCACCATAGAGCTGACCGACATGAGTTACGGTCACGACTCGCGTGTATGGCTGCTCCCCAACAACGAGACCAGCACCCTGCCGCAAACCAGCATCATCTTTCCCCTCGACGGGGTTGACACCATGGATGTCCGCCTGGCCGTCCACAACGACTATGGCTGCGACGACACAGCCCTTTCGCGCATCCCCCTCATCAAGGTCTCCAACTTTATTCCCAATGTCTTCACCCCCGACCTAGCGACCAACAACCGTTTCAAGCCAGCCATCCAAGGCAACATCAACGACGTGCGCGTATACATCTACAACCGCAAGGGCGAGCAGGTCTGCTATTTCCAAGGCCCCGATGGCTACTGGGACGGCACCAACATGAACGGAGTGCGCTGCCCGCAGGGCGCCTATGTCTACATCATACGATACCGCACAGCCCTCAACCCGGGAGTCACCCAAGAGCTCAAGGGCACCATCACCCTCATCCGATAACTATCATCTCAAGAGCTATAGTAACTACTAACTTATAACCCACACTACAAACAACATGAAAATAGCCGTCGTCGGTGCCACCGGACTCGTCGGAAGCGTCATGCTCGAAGAACTGGCCCAGAGAGGCTTTGCCGACCAAGAAATCATCCCTGCCGCCTCGCCCAAATCCGTGGGCCGCCAGATAGACTTTGCCGGGCGCAAACTAACCGTTGTCAGTCCCGAAGAGGCCATAGCCCAAAAGCCAGCCTATGCCCTTTTCTCCGCCGGTGCCTCCACCTCGCGCAAGTATGCGCCCCTGTTTGCCCAAGTGGGCTGCACCGTGGTGGACAACTCCTCCTGCTGGCGCTTGCACGACAATGTGCCGCTAGTGGTGCCCGAAATCAACATGGACTCCGTCGGTCCCGACCAGCGGATCATTGCCAACCCCAACTGCTCCACCATACAGATGGTGCTGGCCCTTTCGCGCCTCCACTGGCAGTATAAAATCAAACGTCTGGTCATCGCCACCTACCAGAGCATCACCGGCACCGGCATCAAAGCGGTGCGGCAGTTGGAGGCCGAAGAGGACTATTTCGCCCATCACGACGTGCTCAGCTCCACCTTGGGCGACACCATGAGGCAACAGCTGGGCGACCAGTACCAACCCGCCTATCCCTACCAGATATTCCGCAACCTCTTCCCCCACGGCGGCGACTTCAACCCCGACGGTTACACCACCGAAGAGCAGAAACTGGTTGACGAAACCCGCAAGATACTGGGCGACCCCACCATCCAGGTGACCGCCACCGTGGCCCGCGTTCCCGTGGTGGGGGGCCACAGCGAGGCTGTGAACATCGAATTCCACAAAGAATACGACCTTGATGAAGTGCGCCGCCTCATTGCCCAAACCCCTGGCGTTATCCTGGCCGACGACCCCGACCACAACCTCTACCCTATGCCCATCATGGCCCACAACCGTCCCGAAGTATTTGTTGGCCGAGTGAGGCGCGACAATACGCAGCCGCACACCCTCAACCTTTGGTGTGTTGGCGACAACCTGCGCAAGGGAGCCGCCACCAACGCCGTGCAGATACTCCAAAGCCTCATTGCCCGATAACATACTATATAGACCCACACAAACACCCACACCAACATGAAAAGAATACTCCCGCTAGTCCTTTCCGTCATGCTCTTCTGGTCCTGTGGACCGAAAATACTCCTCGACGAGGAGAGCACCTTCCAAGACAATAAATGGATGCGTTTCGACGAGCCCACCCAGTTCATCTTCACCAGCAACAACACCGAAGACTTCTACAACTTCATCTTCACCGTCGCCGTCGACACCGCCCTCTACCGCCAGAACGGCCTCCCCATCACCCTCCAGCTCAACAACCCCAACGGTGAAACCCGCACCCTCTTCAGCGACATAGTCCTGCGCAACTACAAAGGCAGCTGGCTGGGCGAATTTGACGAGCAGGGCATCCTCCACGTCTCGCAACAAATACGCCAGTACTACTCCTTCAACACCAAAGGCGACTATTCCATTAGAATCTCCCAGCGCACCAACAAATACGAGATTGACGGCATCCACGGCATCCGCCTCCGCATCGAGCAGGCCAAGGTCCAATATCCCGAATAGTCCTCTGCCCAACAGCCTCCTGCCCCCTTGATAGACAAGTCCATCAATAAAAACATCGACCGCATTGCGCTCAAGCTGAAGACCATTCCCGAAAACCCCGGTGTCTATCAGCACCTCGACCAGTCGGGCACCGTCATCTATGTGGGCAAAGCCCGCAACCTTCAGCGGCGTGTCAGTTCCTATTTCTCGCACTACGACGACAAGAGTGCCAAAATCAAGATGCTGGTGCGCAACATCTACGACATCCGGGTCACCGTGGTGGCCACCGAGGTGGATGCCCTGCTGCTTGAGAACAACCTCATCAAGCGCTACCAGCCCCGCTACAACAGCATGCTCAAGGACGACAAGTCCTACCCCTATCTGGTCATCACCGACGAAGAATATCCGCGGCTCCTCTTTGTCCGCGGCCACCATGTCAAAGGGCAGTACTTCGGTCCCTACCCCAACCAGCGCATCCTGCGCGAGTTGCAGGACATCATCAACCAGCTTTTCTCCTACCGCCGCTGCAACACCATGCAGAAACGCCCATGCATGAATCATCAGATAGGCCTCTGCAAGGCCCCCTGCGCCGGGTTGGAAAGCCACGAAGAATACCTGGCCACCTTTGCCAACATACGCCGCATCCTCAAAGGCGACTTCGGCGACATCCTCGATGAGATGAAGCAAGAAATGCTCACCCTGGCCGAACAGCTGCGCTTTGAGGAGGCCGAAATGATGAAACGGCGCATCCGACGACTGGAAGAATACCAAAGCCGCTCCACCGTGGTCAACACCAGCGTGCACGATGTGGACGTCTACAGCATCCTCTCCGACGACAAGTATGCCTACGTCAACATGATGCGCATCAAGAACGGCAGCATCATATACAGCTTCTCCAACGAAATAAAGAAACAACTCGACGAGAGTGACGAGGAAATCCTTTCCACCGTCATCCCCACCCTGCACCAGCGCACCGAGAGTACCGCCCGTGAGGCCGTGGTGCCTTTCCGTGTGGGCGACCTGCCCGAGGAATACCTCAAGCAGACCATCCCCACGCGGGGCGACCGCCTGCAGCTGCTTGAACTCTCGCTGCGCAACGTCAAGGCCTACCAGCTCCAGTGCCGCCACCAGCGTGCCCTGGTGGACCCCGACGAGGGTGGCCTCACCCATCGCAACGAACACCTCCTAGAGCGCATACAGAAAGCCCTTCAGCTGCCCGAGCTGCCCGTCAACATCGAGTGCTTCGACAACTCCAACATCCAGGGAGCCTTCCCCGTGGCCGCCATGGTGCGGTTCACCGGCGGCAAACCCAACCGCAAAGAGTACCGCAAGTTCAACATCAAAACCGTGGAAGGCCCCGACGACTACGCCTCCATGGCCGAAGTCATCTATCGCCGATACAAACGCCTCTCCGACGAGGGCAAGCCCCTGCCCCAGCTGCTGGTGGTGGACGGTGGCCGGGGGCAGATGGAAGTGGCGCGGCAGGTCATCCAAGACCAGCTGCACCTCGACATCCCCATTGCGGGTCTGGCCAAAGACGACCGCCACCACACCTCCGAACTCCTCTACGGCTTCCCGCCCCAGGTAGTAGGGCTCAAACCCACCGACCCCCTCTTCCATCTTTTGGAGCAGATACAGAACGAGGTGCACCGCTTCGCCATCACCTTCCACAAAGACAAGCGCTCCAAAGGCACCTTCCGCACCCAGCTCACCGACATCCCCTCCATCGGCGAGAAAACCGCCCGCGACCTGCTGTTGAGGTTTGGCAGTGTCAAGGAAATCAAACTCCAGTCCGAGGCCGACCTGGCCAAAGTGGTCGGCCCCGCCAAGGCCAAGGCCATCGTCACCCATTTTGCCTCCCTAGACAGTTAGCCCAAAGCGGCCGCAGCCTCTACCTCATCCTCACTTCAGCTCACCTCCCCCTGCAACCTCTTTCAACCTCGGCCACGCAAAAAATAGCCATGAGTTGAACGGGTACACGAATTGCTGTGAATTATCCATGAATCAATTGATGGTAAATTCATGGCAATTCGTGTTTTTAAACTTTTTTTCATAATTCCCTATTTGATTAAGTTTTTTTGTGTATATTTGCAATTGTAAACAGCAACATAAAAAAAAATAACCATATGAAAAAGAAAATATTACAAAAAAGTACCTTGTGCATCTCTCTGTTGATGCTGGTTTGCACGTTACTGCCGCAGCGGGCTGTGGGCCAACCAGCAGTGGACTTTGCCTCTGCAATAGTATCTTCCAGCATAAGCAATGGGAAAGATGCCGTCATTCGTTCGGTTGCGGGTGGGTCGATGGCTGTAGCCTCGGTAAATGAAAACCTCAATGCATTAGTCTATCTTATAGACCCTACTAGCATGATGGTCTATCAAGCTGAACTGCCTGCTACTTTTTATATCTACGACATGCGAGTTAACGGGTCAATGGTCTATTTTTGTGGAAGACACAGGGAAAAGGCATGTATTGGCTATTTCAAATATAACGACTTATTGGCCGGGCCAATGTTGAATTTCTTTCATTCCGACATTCTTTTCAACGACAGTATTAATCTCTGCCTACATCGAATGGTAGCCTATACTGAAAACTCTCAAGAGAAGGTGGTAGCCGTAGGTGAATGCACTTATAAGAACTATAACTATCAACCTTTTATATGTCCTGATTGCAGTATTCCTCTCGTTCCCGACACGGTTCAATGTGTCACTCGACTGATTGTCGAGGCCGACTTCCCTTCTGGCGACATCAAATACTGGACTTCAGAAGAGGCAGATTACTTCGACCGTATCAATGAAGTCGTAGAGACGGATAACTTTGTATCATTAATAGGAATGTATACACAGAATGGCGGCATCTCAATCCACAGGTGCAAAAAGTCCGATGTTCTCGGCACCTATTGTGCAGACTGGTACCTCTATCCAGTATCTACCAACGAGGGCGCTTCCAAGATACGGGGCTGTAGAACCCAGAATGACGAAATTGCCATTGCATCCTTGTCGCCGGACATGACTATTGGTGGAGTATCAGGCAATATGGTCAGCATAATGCGCGAATTTAACTTAGCCACAATGGACAACTTCAGTTCTCAATTAATAATGACTCGCATAAAAGACGAACCTAAGATGGTCTATATACCACGCCTACAATCCATTATTCTCCTTCACAGCATCTTTTATCCATCCCCTGCACAATCTTTATATTCATTTGTTTTGTTGAAGAAAAACCCACCAGCTGACTATTATGCCAAGAGCTGGATTGACATAAATACAAACTATTACCAATCGTTAGACACAGCTTCGGGCAATCATTTTATTGCTTACGGTAAAGACCATTGCTGTTTGAAGGATGCGACCATATCCAATCCTAGTATGTGCTATAAGAACGAACTGGTAGATATTTTGATAATTGACAATGCGCCTAAAGTCAATAAAACAGACCCCACTCCCAATCATTCACTCAACGCTCCCCCATTACCAACACCTGTGACGATTACAGCCATGCCACTCAACACTATTTGTTATTAATTTCCAAAACATAGAAAATGAAAAGAGTATTATTATTAATCTGCACCATGTTGTATGTACATACAATACTTGCGCAGGACACAATAGACATTTCCAATCCTAGCCAATGTTCCCCTGGTGCAATGCAATATCGAGAAGCCATATTTGACTCTACAGACTGTTGGAGATATCATGAAGCTTTAAATAGTCCTGGTTTGCACATATGGCCTACTTTGAACCCTAGGAGCCCTTGGGCAAGCTATGCAGTCAAACACCATGGCCACCAACTACCACCCATTTATGGCATCGGAATACCCATCTGGCATATCCCAGAAAGAATTCCTCCTGAATTGCTGGATGACTATCAGGTGGGTAATATGAAACTCAGACCCATCATCGTAATGAAAGCTAATGACAACGTATGCTCTGCCATCTACGGACGTGAAATTACTTCCGACCAGTTCTACACTCGTCCTGTCGATGCTTACATAAAGGCCCCCTATTACCCTGATTGCAATATCTCTGATACACAGTGGACATACTCTAAAGTATTATATCTCTATTTTGACAGTCCCGTCACTATGACAGATACATTCTTTTTTGGTGTGGCAACGAAAGGGTGGACAGAGGCCTACTTCGCCTTAAGTAGCTTAAATGTGAATTGCCAGGGTGACCCCTCTTTCCAAGATCTTCCTATTTTTCATTTCAAACAAATTGATTCAAATGATTTTAGTCATGTCACTTTATATGAAGGATGTACATACATACCCTTCATCCTGCTCTTCAACCCACCGGACACCGACAGCTATTCCTGCCCCGAGGTGGAGGACTTCACCTATCTGGGCATCCAGGCCGACTATCCCACCTTTGCATGGACCGCGCCGGACAGTGTGCATCAATATGAGGTTTGCTACGGCCCCTATGATGCCGACCCCGACACCCTGCCCACCGTCACCATCGACTCCTCCAACATATGTGTCCTGACCGACCGCACCCTCAGCCCCGACATCTACTATCAGGCCCGCTGCCGTGCCGTCTGTCGCCACATATGCCCCATCCACGACACTATCCTCCACGCTCCCTGGAGCGCACCTCAGTACTTCTACACAGGCAGCTCCATGCCCGACACCTCCCACCACGACACCTCGCACGTCGCGCTGCCCCAGCCCCTCTCGCCGCTGCCCTTCACCCTCTCGCCCAACCCCGCCCACGGCAGTGTCACCCTGCTGCTGCCCGAAGGCGCACTGCCCGCCACCCTGGTGCTGCACGATGCCGCAGGCCGCCAGGTGCTGAGCAGGCGCATAGCCACCCCCCAGACCACCCTCAGCACCCGCTCCCTCCCCGCCGGCCTCTACCACGTCACCGTCTCCACTCCCTCCGCCACCGCCACGCAGAAACTGACCGTGCGCTGAACGGGTACAGGAATTGCTGTGAATTATCCATGAATTAATTGATGGTAAATTCATGGCAATTCGTGTTTTTAAACTTTTTCGCTCTAGTACAAAGTATGACTGATTCTTGCTCGTATTTCTCAATGTGGCGTG
>R25__coassemble_21_pt1 | contig 109909 bp, 96 predicted proteins | sample R25__metabat2_high_PE_017 | metagenome-assembled genome bin R25 | reverse complement strand
TTTCTTTTTTGCTTTTTTGCGCAAAAAAGTGTCAAGTTAATTCCGTTCAAGACAGAAAGTAAAGATGGGTACAATATAACGATCCCATTCTGGGAAGTCAACAGTTTCATGACCATCATCCAGTACCCACTCTTCATCGTATTTGTCAATAAATACTATTGAATCCATCCTTTAATTATTGTTTTCTTTGGTGTGTTATAATGTATTGAAACCACTCTGGTGGCTGCATGGGAATATTGCAAGGCTTTTTGTATCTGTACTGAGATGGAGATACTTTTTCCAGCTCGTATTCCTTGATCATCATTTCTATCATGTTTAGATCTCGATCACATTCATGTTTATACGATTCTTTTTCTTTGTCAGACAGCTCTTCATCCGTTTCAAAGCATTTTTTGTAGAAGTTTTTGCAATATTCTACCATACCACGTATATCAAGTTCAGAAATGGTTGCATCCCTATTCCTTCCTGTAATAACATTTACAAACCATGTCGCAGTATTCATGGTTAATGGCCAGCACAAAGCCATAGTAATATTATACTGTTTTATTTTCTTCTCATCCATATCCCATTAATAATGAATAAAGCGAGGTGCAGGAGTATTATTCCTACACCTCGCATATTATTAAAATATTTGTTTACTTCACCTCTTCGTAGTCGACGTCGGTGACGTTGTCGCTGCCGCCTTGGTTGGTGCTGCCACCTTGCTGGCCAGGGTTACCGCCCATGTTGTTGGGGTCGAAGCCGGCACCGGGGTTTGCACCGCCGGCCTGCTGCTGGGCTTTGTACATGTCCTCGCTGGCGGCCTGCCATGCGGCGTTGATCTTCTCCATGGCTTGGTCGATCTGCTGGACGTTGCGGGCACTGTGGGCAGCCTTCAACTCGGTAAGGGCAGACTCGATGGCACTCTTCTTGTCGGCAGGAATCTTGTCGCCATATTCCTTGAGGTTCTTCTCGCTCTGGAAGATCATGCCGTCGGCATTGTTGATTTTCTCAATCTCTTCCTTGGCCTTCTTGTCGGCATCGGCGTTGGCTTCGGCCTCAGCCTTCATGCGCTTAATCTCTTCTTCCGAAAGACCGCTGGAAGCCTCGATGCGGATGTTCTGGCTCTTGCCGGTAGCTTTGTCGAGGGCGCTGACGTTGAGGATGCCGTTGGCATCGATGTCGAAGGTAACCTCAATCTGGGGTACTCCACGGGGTGCTGGCGGAATGCCTGCCAAGTGGAAGCGGCCGATGGTCTTGTTCTGGTTGGCCATGGGGCGCTCGCCCTGCAGCACGTGGATTTCCACCTCGGGCTGGTTGTCGGCAGCGGTGCTGAACACCTGGCTCTTCTTGGTGGGGATGGTGGTGTTGGCATCAATCAGCTTGGTCATGACGCCGCCGAGGGTCTCAATACCCAGACTCAGAGGAGTGACATCGAGCAGCAGCACGTCCTTGACTTCGCCGGTGAGCACGCCGCCCTGGATGGCAGCACCCACAGCCACAACCTCGTCGGGGTTGACACCCTTGTTAGGCACCTTGCCAAAGAATTTCTCAACAATCTGCTGGATGGCGGGGATACGGGTGGAGCCGCCCACGAGGATGACCTCGTCGATATCGCTGTTGCTCAAGCCGGCATCCTGCATGGCCTTGCGGCAGGGCTCCAGAGTGGACTGGATAAGGTCATCGCAGAGCTGTTCGAATTTGGCACGGGTGAGGGTCTTCACCAAGTGCTGGGGCACGCCGTCAGCCACGGTGATGTAAGGCAGGTTGATCTCGGTCTGCTGGCTGCTGGAGAGTTCGCACTTGGCCTTCTCGGCAGCTTCCTTCAGACGTTGCATAGCCATGGGGTCCTTACGGAGATCCATGTTCTTGTCGCGCTGGAACTCGTCGGCCAACCAGTCGATAATCTTGCGGTCGAAGTCGTCACCACCCAGATGGGTGTTGCCGTTGGTGCTCTTTACTTCGAAGACACCGTCGCCGAGGTTGAGGATGGATATATCAAACGTACCGCCGCCAAGGTCGAAGACGGCCACGTTCATATCCTTATTCTTCTTGTCCAAGCCATAAGCCAAAGCGGCAGCTGTAGGCTCGTTGACAATACGGCGCACCTTCAGGCCTGCAATTTCACCAGCCTCTTTGGTAGCCTGACGCTGAGAGTCGTTGAAGTAAGCGGGTACGGTGATGACAGCCTCGGTGACCTCAGAACCCAGATAGTCTTCAGCAGTCTTCTTCATCTTCTGAAGAATGATAGCGCTGATTTCCTGCGGGGTGTAGAGACGGCCGTTGATTTCGACACGGGGAGTGTTGTTGTCGCCCTTGACCACCTTGTAGGGGACGGCGGCAATTTCCTTCTGCACCTGGTCGTAGGTCTCGCCCATGAAACGCTTGATGCTATAGACGGTGTTGTGAGGGTTGGTGATAGCCTGACGCTTGGCAGGGTCGCCCACTTTACGGTCACCGTTCTCGATGAAGCCTACCACCGAAGGGGTGGTGCGGTTGCCCTCGCTATTGGCAATGACAACAGGCTCGTTACCTTCCATGACTGATACACAACTGTTAGTTGTTCCTAAGTCGATTCCAATGATTTTACCCATAATATTCTATTTTTTTTATTTTCTTGTTGATACTTATGTTTTCCAATCCATCCTTTTAAGGAATGAATCCGACACCGTAAAAACAACTATCATGCCAACCGCCCTACCCTTTGGCCACTCCGACAATTTGTCACCCATCCGAATTATCCCCGACAACATAACCTGTCAGGCATGACACGTGACACAGTGCAACCGCACCAACGCCGCCCCGGGGCCGTTCCACCCCCGATTGCGGAACGGCCCCGGAACGGACACAAAGGGTACTTGCAACGTCTTTGCACCTGGAGCAGAGGGGAACAGAAAGGGCAGGGAAAGAACCGTGCGCCATAGTTGCCACCGTACTACACTTCGCTCCCGCCCTCACCACCCCTTTAGCCCACCGTCGTATGCTTCATTATTTTGCACCAATCCTTAATCAAGAATTAAAGCACCTATTAGCTTACGAACCAACCAATAATCGACATTTACCATCTTATATTTTTTGTATTTTTCGTATTTTTAGATGTTCCCAATACTCATGCCGAGCATACGAAACATCCGCACCTTTCGAATACGAACGGTGCGGATGTTGGCAAAATGGCAGTTGGGGTCGTCTACCGGCCCATGACGCTGTCTAGCATGACATTGAGGTCGTTCATAGACGTCAAGTTGGCTGGGTCGGGCGGGGCGGTGTAGTAATCTTGGGGGTTGGGAGCCGCTTCGCCGATTCCCTCACTCCTCTCGCGGGCATTGGTGTAGTCCATCACCTCCTGTTCCTCGATTCCGATGGCCTTCATGCTGCGCCGGTTTTGGTAGCGCATGGTTGCGGCTGTGTATGAGCACCAGCCTCTCATAATGTGGATACTTTGGATATAATGTCTGGTCTTCTCGCTGCGGAGGCATTTCACAGCCAAAGTGCCACCCTCATAGTTGTCGGGATGATCCGCGATGTCGGTGGCGGCTTCGTTCACATTGGTCGTCCATTTGTTCCAATACTCTTCAATGGAGTGCATGACGGAAAAGCATTTCCCCACTTGGTCGATGAACTGTACGTTGCCCATGTTCTTCCATGTCTCGATGTTGTTGGAGAAGATGCTCTCGGCCGACTTGTCATACGACAGGAAGAAGAAGGTGACCACCTGATTCACCTTGGCATCGAGTACCTCATTGGGCATCAGCTCGAGTTCCTCGACGGGTTTGCTCAGCAACCAGGCGGCGACGCTGTCAGTCGGACCAAGTTCTTTTGCGTGATCGTCCAGGATACGGGCAAACTTCTCGATGTTGCTCAGCACCATCATGGCCGACAGTTTGCGGTCCTTGACACGCTGGCGTTTCTCCAACAGAGTTGCAGAACCTATAGTGAAAATCAGCGAGATGGTTGTACCGATTACAATCATGACAATCTGCTTCCAGAAAGATTTCCTGGCGTCCACGCTTATTTTTGGAGGCTTGATAATATTGAGTTTGGGCATAACCGAATTTTTTTTCCGGATGCAAAGATACGAGTTTTTCCCGACATGGACGAAAAATCTGCACACCCCTATTATATATAATAGGGCCAAAAACGGAAAACATTTTTATTTCTCCAACACCTTTTTTAACGAAGAAGAACACCGCAATACATTAGTGTCCAAGCACTACTCTGTGCTGTCATAAAACAGTGACTATAATACAGTTACATGCACAAACACCAAAAAACTAGGTATTTTTTTCTACAATCGACAAACCAAAGCCGTATCAACACCGTGTGATATGCCCCACGAGTGGACATTTTGCATCCATGCCACAATAAAAAGCAGCGGCTTGCGTTTATTTATGCATATATAATCTATGATAACGATGATTGAGCGACTATACGAAACATATCTTGCGTCGCGGCGGGTGACCACCGACTCGCGGCATATTACCCCCGGCTGCATCTTCTTTGCCTTCCGTGGGGAGACCTTCGACGGCAACACCTTCGCACCTCAGGCTCTCGACCAGGGAGCCGCCCTGTGCGTCATCAGCGACCCCCAATACAAAGTCGACGACCGTTGCATTGTGGTACCCGACGTGCTGGCCACCCTTCAGTCGCTGGCCAAACTGCATAGGCAGCATTTGACAATACCCGTCGTGGGCATCACCGGCACCAACGGCAAGACCACCACCAAAGAGCTAGTCAACGCCGTACTGAGCCGCCGCTATCGCACCCATGCCACCCAAGGCAACCACAACAACCACCTTGGCGTGCCGTTGACGCTGCTGTCTGTCCCGGCCAATGCCGAGGTGGCCATCGTGGAGATGGGGGCCAACCACCCAGGCGAAATTGCCTTTCTGTGCGGCATTGCCGACCCCGATTTCGGCCTTATCACCAATGTGGGCAGGGCCCATTTGGAGGGTTTTGGTTCGTTTGAAGGGGTGATTAGGACCAAGACGGAACTTTACCGCCATCTGGCTGCCAAGGGTGGCAAGGCCTTTGTGAATGCCAGCAATACAATTTTGGTACGCGAGGCTGCCGACTGCCACTTGGAGACCGTGGGCTACGGCGACTGCGAGGGGGCGCAGGTGCGCGGCCATCTGGTGGGCTCGGACCCCTATATGAAGTTCTATATGGAGGACGGCGACAATGTCTACAGCATTCAGTCGCAACTGCTTGGGAACTATAATTTCGACAACGCCATGGCCGCCGCTGCGGTGGGGCGTTTCTTCAGGGTCGACTACTGGGACATCAAGCAGGCCATCGAGGAGTACGTGCCTTCCAACAACCGCTCGCAGTTTAAGGAGACGGGCCGCAATGCTTTGATTTTGGACTGCTACAATGCTAACCCGTCGAGCATGAAGGTGGCCCTAGACAACTTCGAGGCTCTGCGGCGTGACAACAAGGTGGCCATGCTGGGCGGCATGAGAGAGTTGGGCACCGAGAGCTGGGCAGAGCACGAGAAGATTGTCGCACGGCTGACGGACCGCGCCGACATGAGGGGCGTGCTGGTGGGTCCGGAGTTCCAGTTTGTTCAGGAATTGGCCTCGCCCAGGCTGATGTGGTTTGCCGATGTGGAGGCCGCCTCGAAATATTTTGAGCAAAACCCGCTCAGCGGCTGCACCATCCTGCTGAAAGGCTCCAACGGCACTCGCATGTGGGAGCTGGAAAAGGTGCTTTGAGGGTGAAATCATAAACTACCTCAAAAGACGTGCAAGAAGGATTATTTTCCTGTCTATATTGACGGCATCTGCGCCAATTATCGTCTTCTGTAATAGGTAGCTATGATGACTTAACAAAATGCAATTAGCGAAATGTTAAGTCGTGGTATTTGTACAATGAAATCTGAAAGATACAAAGAGCCCCTGCCACGGTGGCAAGGACTCTTTTTTGCGTATCTCTAAAGAGAGTTAGTTATTGTCTCTTGCGAGTCGTACTGAAAATCTACTGCGATTAAACAATCCGGATCCATAACTAATGGATAAATCTTCTGCATAATCGCTCCATAATCTATCGGCATTATAGTTTTGAGTCATCGTAGATGTCCAATAACGAATATTGTATCCGGCACCGTCATAACCATATCTTCCGTGATTACCGGCAGCTGGGAAAAAGAATGCACCAGATGCTTCCATTTGTTCCCATTGTGCAAGAGTGTAAATGTTATATGTCCATCCGTGACCAAATCCAGGATTAAAGCTACAGTCAGTAGGCATAACGAAATTGTCAGACAGAAGGATGATACCATTCACCCCATTGATTTGACATGCTCCTTTTTACTCTGAAGCATTTGCCCTGATGTTGATTATGTAGTTCCACTCTGCTCCGGATAATGTACGCCATTGGTTGGGTTCATTACCTTGGGACGAATATGCGATAGAGGATAAAGTGGCCAACTACTATGGTTCCGGAGATGGCCGAATGGTGGTTTTCAAACGAGGAAAGTGATAGGTGGATGATAAAAACTTGTGTATTTCAGAATAAATTCGTAGTTTTGCAGTCGAAAAACAAATACCATTCTGATTATGAATTATATTGATTACATCAAAGAACACAAGGACGACATTACTGCCACGTGTAGGAAGGTTACTTATAAGGATATTTATAAAAAGCCTTTTGACGATATAAATAATAGCGTTTTCAAAGAAGTGCTCGATGAGTTTAAGGTCCGGAAAGAACAAGGAATATTTCGGGCAGACTTATTCAATGAAGTTAAGAAAGGCGAATTGTATAAAGCTTTTTTTATGATTATTCTGTGGGGAGGAATCTCCGAGAACAATTTAAAATTAGTCATTTCTCATATTGAATCAAAAGGAGAGGCATTTGTGAAAGAGAACTTACAAGAAACATTTAAACTTGTTAATGACAACAAAGTGAGCGAAGCATTCAATCGCTTGATAAAAGGAACATATCATATAGACGGTATCGGTGTTAGTTTCTTTACAAAGCTGCTATATTTCTTTGACACAAGCAAACTTGGGGAAAAAGCGTTGATATTTGACAAATGGAGTAAAAAAGAACATTGTGCGCTTTTGATTTCAGACGATACTATTGATTATAAACAATATTATACATTGACAAAGTCTGGGAATCAAATTGAAGTACAATGTACTGCTGACGAATTGAAATTGTTTTTGGACTACATTCAAAGAATGAAAAATATGTCATCGATAATTAAACAACCCAATATTGGGAAAATCGAAGAATTCCTCTTTGGTATTCCTAAGTCAAGAGCTGCCTCCAATCCAAGAAGAATATTAAATAATTATCTTTCCCATTGTTGTCAAGAAAGTAATACACAAAGTAAAAAAAAGTTCAAGCAAGTCAATCCAAGCAAAGCAATAGAAATGGCAACGACAAAATAATACTTGAATTTGAAGCCCTGTATAATGATATAATATGTAATCTGTTTGTCGCATATGAGGAACGTCGTGGCTATTATTGTGAGATTCGATACCAGAATCACACAAATGAGTCTGACAACATTTTGCTTGATGGTTTGATTGAAAAATATGAACCTTCAAAATGGTTTCACAGAAAAGATACATACAAAAAGCCATACAGATATATTGTATTTGGTAAAGGAGAAAGTAATTGTCAGAGTGCTTGTGATTTGGCTTGCAGAATTAAGAATGACTTGGGTAATCAATAAAAACAACACCATCTATGCCAGTAAACAAAAAAGATATTATCCCAGAACAATACGTGGCGAAACTGAAAAAGAGTTTTCAACCCACAGAAGATTTGATGTCTGCTTTGTGCAAACGTCGGCATCTGAAAGTTCTCTTTGCATTGGAGGAAAATGATGACGAGCAAATGCGGTTTAGTGAAATCGGCAAAGCCTCTGGTATTACATCGGATAAAATGTTGAGCCAAGCATTGAAAGATTTGGATGAGTCTTATGGATTGATAAAAAAGAATACAAAAGATGGGAAAAACTTGTACTCTCTTACTGATGATGGCCGTTCTCTTCTCGAAGTCTTGCACTCGTTGGAGAACTGGGTGGATGAACATAAGCGTGAATTTGCGAGGAAAAAGGCTAAAATAAAATAGCCATCAATATAAAGACATCATTATTATAATGGGCGACCTATATGGTTGCCCATTATTTTTGTAATACAACAAGTTTGCTTTCTTTTTGAAAGTAATTATTTGATTGTATATAAGGCCCGTAGCGGCAAAAATAATAGTTTGGCTATAGAATCGTAGTTTGGCAGCAGCCATTTTTTAATAAATAAACACCCCCATATTAAAAACAAAAAACATTAATATAATTAATTCATTTTTATATAATTAAATTAATTTTATTTATGAGTAAGTTTTATAGTTTTAAGAAGGTCGATTCCAGAGTGGAGTTCGACTCCCTGAATTGTGCTTCGAAGAAGTACTGGAATGGTGATTCCGTTTGGGCGGAGATGAAGTTCTGTAACGGGACTTGCTATTACTTCATCTGTGTCAAAGGTGAAAAAATGCAGAAACTTGCTGTCAAGATGGTCCGTCAGTATGTGATGACTGACGAAAGTTGTTGTTGGGATACCCAGGTCACCAAGGGTAAAAAATCCCGATTCTAATAATCACATTCCGTTGTCGGAACTTTATTTCGGTTCCGACAACGGTCAATCATATTTTCATATAATTAGAGAACCATTAAAACTAAAATAAAATGAGCAAAAAGGCAAACCAAAACAACGACATCGCCAACATCGAACCCTTAATCAAAATAGAAGCAGACCGCAACGCACACCGTTGTGAGACCCTGCTAGAAGCCTTGCAAGACGTGTTGGAGGCCAGCAAAGACAGTCAGTTCTGCAAGCACCTCTACCGTAATGAGGAATGGGCTAGCTACGCTTTCGACTATCTGAACAATCGTCTTGCTCTAACCGATGAGCAGATTATTCTCCTCGCTGTCATTCTGGAAGAAGGAATGGATGGCTCCGTCTCTATAAGAGACATCAGCGAACATATTAAATGCAGCCGTATTGAGGTGCTGCAACATTCCTCCGAATTGGATATTCTCATAGAGAAAGGGTTTATTTATTCAGATGGGCGAAATAATTATTGTGTGGAAGACGATGCACTTAAGGTTGTCAGAAAAAATGAGGTTTATGAAAACAAGTCTGAATTATTTGAGACTGACGATGATTTGTTTCTTGAATTCAACCACCTGCACACTATGGCGAGTGACCATATGATTACCTCGTATGAATTAAACAGAAAGGTAAAGTCAATAATAGAGCACAACTATGAATTGTCCATAGCCAGAGCCTATACACGCTATATGAACCAACTTGACGATGCTGAATTTCGTTTTTTAGTTGCAGCAAGTCTGTGTTGGCTTGTGTTCGACGATACCATCACAATGAACAGTTGTCGTTTTGTCTTTGACAATACCCGTACGGGGCGCTTGCTCGGCAACAACCTGTGCAAGGGAACCTCAAAATTGAATACACTTGGATTGGTGGAATGTGTGAATAATAGTGGTATCGCTATGAGAAATGAATATTGCCTCACAGAAAAAGCAAAACATAGTATCAGTGAGGAATGGACCAGAGTTAAGAATGAAGCCTTGGATTGTGCCAACTTGATACAGGCGACAAAGATTGCCTCCAAAAAACTGTTTTACAATGAAAAAGAAGACCGTGAGATAAGAGAACTCCAGTCATTGATGTATGAGAGCAATCTTAAGAATGTTATGCGTAGATTGAAATCGAGAAATCTTCGATGTGGTTTTACTTGTCTCTTCTATGGTGCCCCAGGAACAGGGAAAACTGAAACGGTCTATCAGTTGGCCAAGAATACTGGTCGAGACATCTTTGTGGTTGACGCCAGTCAGCTTCGCAGTAAATGGGTTGGCGAAAGCGAAAAGAATAAAAAGGCAATCTTTGACGATTATCGTATTCTGTGTGAAAAACAGAAGAAGAAACCCATTCTGTTCCTCAACGAAGCAGATTCCATTATCTGCAAACGAATGGAAGGTGCGGAGCGTTCTGTGGATAAGAGCGAAAACACTATTCAAAATATTATAATGCAGGAGATGGAATCATTGGATGGTATTCTTATTGCCACCACCAATCTCGCCAACAATATGGATTCTGCCTTCGAGCGTCGATTCCTCTATAAGGTGGAGTTTGACAAGCCTGACACCGAGGTTCGTGCAAAGATTTGGAAAAGTATGCTGCCTTCATTGAACAAGGTCGATGCCACTGTTCTGTCGGAGCGATTTCCCCGGTTCGCTGGTGGACAGATTGAGAATATCACTCGGAAGGTCACTGTGGACGAGGTTCTTCGTGGTGCGGTAACGAAACTGGAGGATATTGTCAGCCTCTGCGAGCACGAGACCATTGGGGACGAGAAGTCACAAAAGACCATCGGGTTTCAAAGAAGATAAAATAACTAAAACACATATAAATGAAAAATTTACAAATCAAATCACGAATCACACCTCGTAAATCCAAAACCCTCGATACCTATCTTCGGGACATCGCCCAGCTTCCGTTGCTCACGCTCCAAGAGGAGTTTGAGCTGGCACAACGTATCCACTCTGGTGACGAGCGGGCTTTGGAAAGAATGGTACAAGGCAATCTGCGTTTCGTGGTATCAGTGGCCAAGAACTACCAGAATATGGGTCTGGACTTGGAGGACCTGATAAGTGCCGGTAATATTGGGTTGGTGACAGCTGCCAAGTGTTTTGATGAAACCAGAGGTTTCAAGTTCTGTTCCTATGCTGTATGGTGGATTCGACAGTCAATACTTCAAGCCATCTCGAAAGAGGGTCGCACGGTGTCGCTCCCTGCCAACCAACTATCCCTTCTTTCCAAGATGTGGCAAGAGGCTTCTCGGCTGGAGCAGGAACTGCATCGAACCCCTACGGCGGAAGAGGTGACGGAGAGACTTGAAGCCAACGATGAACACGTTCGTTGGCTGCTTCACACCTCCGAGCGACCAGTTTCTCTCGACGCTCCCGTGCTGGGAGACGAGGGAAGTATGAGAATTGACACCATAGCTGACAAATCCTCTCGGACTGACGAGTCGTTGATGGCCGAATCGCTCCGTACCGAAATAAATAACGCACTAACCATTCTTCCACAGAACGTACAAAACATCATCAGAATGTCATTTGGTATCGGACAACCCCATCCTTACAGTATGGACGAGATTGCTATGAAGATGAATCTGACACGGGAGCGGGTAAGACAAATCCAAGTCAAAGCCCTCACTAGGTTAAGACGCAGTTCAAACAGAGAAACCCTTAAAATGTATCTTTAATTATGAAAGAACACCAGAATACAAACGTCAGATACTGGCTCGACAATGTTGGCACACCCTCTCGCATTGTTTTGGAATACACGAGGAAACGAAGTGTGGCATTTGCAGAAGCCATTAAAGGAATCAAGAATCCCCTTTCGGAAGCTGATATTGCTGAATACTATAAGAAAGACCCTTACAAGGGTGTTATCGCCACATCGTTGTGGCTTGGAAAGCATCGCAGCATACCTCGTGAATTCTCTTTTCTCTCTGGCGGAGAGAAAAACATCAGATGCCAGATAAGGTATTGGACAAAGCTACTTGAAAAAGAAGGCATAAGGCCAGCCTTTTACGCTTCGGCAGGCAGACTATGTGAATCCCGAAAACCCAAGGATGTTGAGACTTCTGTCGTTTTCTCGCTTCCCCCGTGGGAACTACTCCATTTTATCGGGTATAATCTACCCGTAAACAAGCGGCCGCCAATTCTTGACATAGAAAAGCATTATTCCCTGTTGAAAGAGGCGCATTCCGATATGCTTCACCAATGGTACACAAAGGACAATGCAGGCAATAATGTTGTGAAAGACAGGAGTCAGATGGACTATATCTACTTTGACTATTGCCGACGGATATCCAGGGCTTTGTACGAACACCAAAACGGCCTATAGACTACTATCCAATGCAGTTGGATATATATATGATTACCGGAATGGCGGAACACCATTCCTTATTCCAACGTAATATTGTTGATGTTTCTCTCGAGTTGAAGAAAATGGGGTATGCTGTATGGGATGATTTCAGTCACCATTGTTTCAAAATGCACTGGAGCACAGGAAGTGATGAATTGGCACTACGTCGGAGCCTGATAGAATCAGCCAAATGTTTGTTAGTATATGACTACCATTGGAACCTATCCGCCGCTGCCATCCACGACTTGGGGGTTGCCATTGCGAAAGGGAAACCCATTATTGTGCTAGGTGAATTGGAGGGCGTCCGTCTTGAAAAGGCTTTGAATATCAAAAAGAAGTTTCCTTGGGTAACTGTGGAGAATTGGGATATGATGATGAGACATTTGTTGTCGATTTGTTGGAAACAGACACCTGTATCGGCGGTTAAAAGGGTGAAGGAAAAAAGCAAATTGCAGCACCCTGACGACCCTATTCCGATGCAGAGCAAACGAACAGGCAAATGGGGGTACTGTGATAAAGATGGCCGGAGCAGGTGCCAATACAACTACGATAAGACGTATCTATTCGCCGACGGAATGGGACGTGTGTCTGTTGAAGGGAAATATGGCTATATGGGACTGAATGTGCGTGAAGCCATCTTACCACAGTACGCACACGCCCGTGATTTCTGTTGTGGGTTGGCACCAGTTGCCTACGAGTCTTCTGGCCCAATCAACAAGCAGAAATGGGGTTATATTGACAAGGAAAATAATCTGATTGTTCCTTATGATTATGACGATGCGGATGTCTTTGAGCCGTGTGGATTGGCTCGTGTCAAAATTGGTGATAAGTATGGAATAATTGACACAAAGGGTAAGATGGTGATACCTGTTGAGTATGACAACATCATAATTGAAGGAATTGGACACAAAGCTCCCGGCCGAATAAAAAAGGGTGGAAAATATGGATATGTCAATAGCAAAGGAGAAATCATAGCAGCTCCTCTGTTTGATATGGCCAATGCGTTTGGTGAGGGCTTGGCTGTGTGCAAATCCAGAGAACAGCTTTTCACCATTGACATTACGGGAAATCGTCTCGTCGGATTGGATTACGACAACGCCAAGTGCTTTTCGGAAGGATTATTGCCTGTCTGCCTGAACTATACGGACGAAGAAGGTAAGAAGAAAGAACTGTGGGGATTCTGTGACAGGAACGGGAATGAGGTTATTCCTTGTGAATACGATGACGTGCTTCCTTTCAGCGATGGTTATGCGGCTGTATGCTATCGTGGAAAATGGGGATTCATAGACCACAAGAACCGTGTGATGATACCATTTCAGTATAACAAAATGGAAGGAAAAGAAATACAATGTGGATACTTTGGTTGTTTTGCAGAAGGTGTTGCCTGTGCTGCTATGAATGGTAAGGACGTAATGCCTGAACAAACTCGGACAGGAGTTCATTGACGATGATATGCTGTATTACACCCCGGTGTATGAGAGGGGTTGGATGATAAATTGGGAGATACTGCCGTTTGACTACCCGTCGGAAGCAGCAATACTTCGCCGCTCTGGGATATGGCCGGAAGAATACTATATCACGAATATTCTGGCCTCCTTGATGCAACACAGGCTGAAAACGCATCCAGAAGAAAAGATAATAAGACCACGTATGAGATAATGTGTCTTGATATGAAATAACGCGGTGCATTTTTCCCCTCAAAAAAATGCACCGAAACGATAAGAAGGTTGTTTTACGCCTGATGTTGCACAAAGAGCCTCTGCACAACAAGATGGCACATATTGCAAGGTTTCAATTATTTGCAATAGAACTCAACTAAAGTACGCTAAAGCAAAAGTTCAATGCTATGACAGAACATAATCCCTGTCTCACCGCTGATGTTGTCGAAGATGGCGGTGCTGGCAGGAGTCTGCGGGGTGGCTGAATAGATGCCGCAACCATCAGTGCCGTAGACGGCAATGCGGTCGTCACTCTGCCAATTGAGGGCAGTGCCACTGAGAGTGGTTTTACCGTTCTGGCTGGTGCAGTTCTCCATAGAGGTGCGGAACTGGGTGCCGTTGGAGGTTTCCTCTTTCTGGCAGGAAATAAGAGTGAATAGAGAGGAAAGGATCAATAGAGCAGATAGACTAAATGATATTCTTTTCATTTCTTTCAAGTTTAAAGGGTTAATAATTAGTCGAAATTGCTGCCAGTGTAACTAGCGCCGCCAGTCAGGCTTTCAGTGGTGCCCTGGTTCCTGGAGGTTGGGGTTCAGTGTTGCCGCTGCCGGCAAAGCCACGTTCCACGCGGGCTTCCATCAGTTCTACCATTGGAGTCTGGTACTCCTTTTTCTTTTGTTTGATCATTATATGCCGCCCTGTTATATCCAATCGGGCACGTCGGTTTAGTGCTGCCCGATACCCGTAGGGCGGAAAAAGAGCTAATCATTGTAAGGCAAATAAAAAAGAATCGCGGGTATCATGCTCATCGCTTATCCCGCGTATAAAGGCTCTCGCATGCCCATCTTCCGAGGATAAGCAATGCCAAGCCCACCCTGACGACTATACATAAGGGTAATGTATATCGTACCATGGACGCTGGCAATTGCTTTACCTTGCGGAAGATTATGAATTTGCGAGATTCTTATACGCCGCAGATAAAACGTTTCGCTCAACGTCTTTTTATTATGTCTTGTCCCCCACCCACTTACTCTTCAAGGGCCTGGATGGTTGACACTGCAAATATCAACTTTTTTCTAAAACAGCAACTCTTTTATTATCTTCACTGCCAATAAGCAGCCCTATTACTGTTATCCTAAAACAGCAATAGAAGGATTATTCGGAGCTGGAAAAGGTGCTTTGAGAGGTATTTTTGTGTGAAACTAAGAGGGGTGAGGGCTATTCCTCGTTTGAGTCGATGCCGTGGGGCTGTAGGATGAACCCGCCGCACTGGCTGAAGGGGCGCGAGCCATAGTACCCGATGGGGTTGTTGGCGATATAGGCCTGCATAACCTGCTCGAAACGCCGTTGCTGCTCCTCGGACGGGCGCTCGTCGCCCAAAAAGTTGTAGAGGAAGTAGTCGACATAGCCGTCTTCGGCAAACAGGACCACGCAGTGGCCGCGATAGGGTTTGTCCATTTGCAGCTGTTGTTCCTCCATTTCCTCGGCAATCCCTTGAAGAAATAGTTTCCAGGTGAGGATGAATTGCACCAAATCTTTGTCGTTGCGCACGAGTCCCCAGTCCTCGTAGGTCTTGCTGGCGGTGTCGAAGGTCCAAGCAGGGCGGTAGACAACGTCGCGCAGGTGCTTTTCGTCGAGGCCTTCGGCTTGTGCCTGCTGGTGGGTCAGCACCCGCTGGACGCGGTTTTTATGGACAGGCATAGCGGTAAAGAGAGAGTCGGAGATTTCGATTTGCTCTACCTCGGGCAGTGGAGCGGAAGAGGGGAGGGTGAGCACCTGCACGTAGTCCTCCACAGCGGCGCCGATGCTGTCGAGGCTGTGCTGTGGCGAAACGACGATGTATTGCAGAGGCGTATCGTAGGCGTGAAGGTTGCGGAAAGAACGATTGGCGCGGAGGTCGACGAGTTGGATAGAGGTTTCGCGAATATAAAGTGTGCGGAGGCGGGGATTGTGGGAGAGGTCGAGCTGGGTGATGCCTGGGGCGAAGATGCAGAGCAGTTCTTCAAGTTGGGGATTGTGGCTGATGTCAAGGGTGCGCAACTGATTATAGCTCACTTGAAGCACTTTGAGGGCAGGATTGTGGCTGATGTCCAGTGTGCGGAGGGGTGTTTCAATGGCGACCAGCTGTTTGAGTTTGCTATTGTGGCTCAGGTCGAGCTGCTGGATGGGGTTTTCGCCACAGATGAGTATGACAAGATTGGGGAAAAGCTGGATGCCGTCTAGTGATTGAATGTTCTTTTTGTGGCAGTCGATGAGCTGTGTGGCACGTCCGAGAGGGGTGATTTCGACCCATTCTTCGGTATGGGTGAGGTGGCGAGAAGGATGGGTGTAGGGCTTGACATAGTTGTTTTCCAACAGGTAGCTGCGGAAGTTGCTGTCGGGCACCCTGGCCACTTCCACGGCGCTGCCGCCCTCCAACTGCGGCTGCACCGAGGCGCAGCCGCAGCAGAGCAGCATCAAAACGATGAAGATGGCAAGTCGCCACATAGGTTACTGTAACTTGTAGTAAATAGGAATCACATACTTCGAACGTACAGGCTTGCCCTTGAATGTGGCAGGCTGCCATTTCGGCATGGACTTCACCACCCGCAAAGCCTCATCGTCGCACTCGCCACCAACACCACGCAACACAGTGGCCTCCGCTATGCTGCCATCGGTTTCAACAACAAACTGCACATACACCTTGCCTTGCACATTATCGGCCTTGGCCTTTTCGGGATAGACAACCGACTTGGAAATATAATCGGCCATAGCCTCAGAACCTCCCTGATATTCAGCCAATGCAAACCCAACGTCTGGGTCTTCCTCGTTCCACCACGACAATGCCGTTGTGTCGTTGCTCCATGCCACATCATACCACCGCGCCACCGTGCTGTCGTCACGGTTCACCATAGGTGTAACCACATATTTCACCGGTTGTTCAAGTCCTTCAGCAAAGTGCACAGCCTCAGCCGAATCGGCAAACACCTTGTGGTTTTCCACCTCTTCGAGCGGCAACAGCACACCCATAAACTCGCGTTCCACCAGTTGTCCGTCGCGGTAGGTGTCGAGGAACGGCAACACCTCATACCTGCCGTCGGGGATAGCCGCCTGTTCCTGCGCAGGCTCTTGGTTCTTACAATTGGCAAATAGCAGCAATGCTGCCACGGGCAAGGCAGCCAATGCCTTGACCCAGCCTTTGTGGGATTTCGGTTGTTTCATCATGGTAATACGATTTTTAATTGTTGAAAAATGGAAACTATTGACTATCGGGACATACTGCATCCCTGTTATTTGACAATAAAGCAAACGGAGGTAGCTCTTGTATTCTCCCTCGCTGCCCTGTTGCAGCACCGCCTCGTCGGCCAGGTATTCATGCACCTCGCGCAAATCGCGTCCATACAGCCACACAAACGGGTCGAACCACAACAGGCAGCACACCAGCTGCACCAACAGAATGTCCCAACTGTGCCCCTGTGCCGCGTGCAGGCGCTCATGCTTCAGCACCAGCTGCAGCTCGGCATCGGACATACCGCCTCGCCCTGCCACGATATAGTGAAAGAAAGAAAACGACGGCTCCTCCCTGTCGGTCACAGCCTCTTGGAAGTGACCATGAAGAACAAACTCATACTTGCGCAACTTGCGACACAGCACAGCATAACGCACGACCAGCAACAGCACTCCCAGAGCCACACCGACCCCATATATAATACTCAGCACCTGCCACACGTCAACCCCCTGTGAGGCCGACACCTCTACACTCTTAATGGATTGATTATTTATAGATATTTCTGGCGTACCACCCAAATCAGAAAAATCCAGCAAATAGCCCCCACCCCCTATTGCCGTCGGGGGAACAACAGCCACCTGAGGGTGCACCAGTGGCAGCAGCAAGCTCAGCAACAGGGTCGCCAACAAGAAGAATCGGTTCAGACGCAAACAATGCTCTTTCCTCAAGAGCAGATGGTAGGCAAGCCAGAACAAAGCCGTGCCTAGGGTGGCAAAAACAAGATAGAGTATCATGACTCAGTATTATTAGTAGATGATTCTAACGACTTGGTCAACGCCTCCAAATCCTCAATAGTTACCTCCTTCTTGTCAACCAAGAAAGAAACCATATTGCGGAAAGAGGAACCAAAATAGTGTTTGGCAAAATGGCCCAGCATCCCAGTGGCATAATCCTCCTGACTAATCAATGGGTAATACCTGTTGGACTTATTGAAAGTCTCGTGAGCCACAAAGCCCTTCTTCTCCAAAATTCTCACCACAGTAAGAATCGTGTTATAGGCCGGTTTGGGCGGTTCAATGGCTGCCACAATTTCATTGGCAAAACCTTGTCCTACTGACCAAATGGCCTGCATCACCTGCTCTTCAGCACGGGTTAGTTCTTTCTTTTCAGACTCTCTCATAACTATAAAATGTATTTTGTAATTATTTTTTTAGTTATATAACGCAAATAAAAATATAATATTGTATTTCTACAAAAAAAATTTTAGAGCACATATAAGATGTGTTCTATTAATTCAATCTTGAGAGGGTTGACATCTCCTCTTTCGCGATGCTCAGCAATCGAAAGTCTACTGGACTTTCTTCACCCCGACACGCAGATTGTATTTGCTGAATACACCACACGCACAAAAAGAAGTTGCCATCTTTTTGGCTCTTCATACAAATGCATAGGTGAGTCACGGAGGAGTGTTCACTTGTCTTTTTCCGTTGCTTGCAGAAAACTCTTTTTCCGCTTTGACTGATTTGCAATCCTCCAAAACTAAATACCTTTATCCTGTGGAATGGATGCTGTTCTCTTTGGCTCTTTCAACAAATTTATTTAGGCCACACCAGTTGGGACATCAAATCTACACTAATCATAGGAGTTCGCTGGCGAACTTTTTTCCCCGATTTAGTAATGAGACGTACAGGGGTGCTCAAAATAGAAGCAGTCCGACCCGAAGGCCGGACTGCTGGGAAAATACAATCTACTTTTAACAAAAAACCATTACAGGTTGAAACGGATGCCAAACTCGTGGATGTTCTTCTCGTTGTTGCCGTCGGTGGTGTAGGTCGGCAGGAGGTTGAAGTAGACTTCGAAACCAGGGGAGAAGATGAGCCAGCGGCTTTGGGTTCCGATGGCGACATCGCAGCGGAAGCTGTTGAATTTAGCCCCGTTGGGTAAAGACTTGAAACCAAAGTTGAAGCCGGGGGTGACGCCTAAGTACCAGCCGTGGTCGTTGTCTTTGTTGATGTGGGAGAGCTTGAGAGGGAGGATGATTGAGTTGTAGGAACGCACTTCCTCATTGTTGTTGAATCCACCTGCGCCAGCATCTAAATGACTGTAGTAGTAATTGGTGAAACGATAGCCAATACCGATGTTGCAGTCCCAACGTTTGGCAATGGGGCGATGATAGTCAATGACGCCCCCAAGATTGTAGCCAACAGCGTTGAAGAGGTTGTTGGTGCCATAGAAGCGGCGGTCGGTGAGGATGGTGGCGCTGGGGTCAGCGGTGAAAGAGGGTTTGCGACCCCACTTTGCATAGTTTTCCTGACGTTTGGCCTTCTTCTCGGCCTTTTTTTGATCTTTGCGGATGTCGTTCTGGCGTTTGGCTTCCTCGCGTTTGATGCGGTTTTGCTCTTCCTTGGCGGCTTTGTCTTGCTGTTTGGCCTGTTCCTTGGCTAGGCGCTCTTCCTCTCTCTGCTGCTGCTTTTGGAGGCGTTCTTGCTCTTTTTGCTGCTGCTTGAGGAGCTCCTGTTGCTCCTGTTGCTGTTTTTTCAGAAGTTCATCGTCGTTTTGGGCATAAACTGCGCCTGCGGAGAAAAGCAGTGCGAGTAATACTACATAAAATTTCTTCATATTGCAAAGGTGTTAATTAATAGTACTTTTATTAAACAATATCAAGATAACGTATATTAACAAAGAATATTGTTTGAAGAAATAAAAAAAGGATTCGATTTCTCGAATCCTTTTTTTATTGTCGGGGCGAAAAGACTCGAACTTTCGACCCCTTGCACCCCATGCAAGTGCGCTAGCCAACTGCGCCACGCCCCGAACAATTTGTTTCGTTTGTGATTCTCATCCTCTCGAAAACGGTTGCAAAAGTACTACTTTTTTTTGTTATGACCAAATTTTTTTTCAAAAAAATTATTCATGCGGTAGTAGTTTCTGCTATTAGTTATTGTAAACCAATTATTTATTGATTTCGTTTAAGACTGCAAAAATTATGTTCTTACTGGTTGCTGATGCCTCATTTTCGCCCTCGGAATTGCCATTTTTATATGAAATTTGACCAGTGGAAGGGAGTGTTGAGATGAAGTATTGTTGTAAGTCTTTGATTCTACGTTCGATAATGAAATTGTTGAGTGCAGAGTCGGCTGTTTGGAAGCATTGGAGGGTGAGTTCTAACTTGACTTGAGGATTGTCGCGGAGGAAGTCTGTTAGAGGGGAAAGGGCCCGTTTGCCATCGTCAGAGAGTTCTATGTCAGCACCTTCACGATAGAGGTGGTCGAATACCATGGTGCGGTTGAGCGGGAGATAGGAGAGTGTGATGTCGTGGCGATCGGTAGCCACCAGGAAATCTTCATTGGCTCGAATGGCAGAAGTGGTGGTTGAGTAGTTGAAATAGTTTTTGCATGAGACATGCAACTGGTAGTCGTTGCCAGGCTGTACAAAAATCTGGTAGTTCCCATTGGCATTAGTCACTGCCGAATTGATATTGCGACCCGAGCGCAACACTTTTACTTCGGCATTGGGTACAGCCCTTCCGCGTTCGTCAGCCACTTTGCCTGTGAGCATCACCCCATCGAGTTGGCCACTGAAACAATAGAGTTCTTGTTCTCCTCCGCGATTGGTAATCCAATAGCCACGCTGGTGATTGGGGGCAAAAGCCAAATCTATGTCGTTGCTGTCGCTGTTGATTGGTTCGGGAAGGCGTTGCACCTTGTAGTTGCCAAAGATGATGTTGTCCTTGGTGCTGCCTGGCCGTATGTAAACGGAGTAGAAGTCGTAGCATGACCCATTCTGCTGCAGATTGGTGGAATAAATGAGGTAATTACCATAGAATACAGGGTTTATCTCATTGCCAGAGGTGTTGATGGCGTTGCCCATATTCAGGGGTTTGCTCCACCGTTTGCCATTCCAAAAGGAACACCACAGGTCGTAGCCGCCAAGTCCGATTTTGTTCTGCGACGAGAATACCATCATGCTGCCGTCGGGAGAGAAAGTCGGGTGATAGATGGCCATATTCCAATTGGCTATCAGACGATTCTTACGGCCTCGATTCTTGACATGGACATAAAGCCCATAACGCCCACTAGACTCGTCCATGCGGGAGAAGTAGAGCAGGCTGTCCTTGGGATTACGCACCACATAGTTGAAATCGGAACCCAGATAGTGTGCCAAGGTGTCGGGACGAAGCATGCTGACCATTCCGTCTGTCATCTCAGAGCCCACCATCACTCCATTGCTGCAGCCATAAAGACGCCCGTCAACGACTGTGAGGTTCTTGAGGCCCCACGATAGTTTTACGTTGTCTTGAGGGATAACGGTGATGGGCCGTTGTGCCTGAAGGGCAAAAGGTAGTAGCAGGGCAAGGATGAGGGCATTCTTTTTCATATGGGGTGTTTTTATTTCTCGAATGCTATGGGCAGGGCCTCTTTCATCTCATTGATATAGTGGAAAGAGAGTCCTGTGAGGTATTCCTGCGGGATATCCTCTATGTCGCGTCGGTTATCCTCACAGAGAATCAAGTCTGTGATGCCCGCACGCTTGGCTGCCAAGATTTTCTCTTTGATGCCGCCCACGGGCGTTACCTGTCCCCGAAGGGTGATTTCGCCAGTCATGGCCACGGTGGGTATGACCCGTTTCTGCGTGAAGGCCGAGACCATGGCCACAAACATGGTGATGCCGGCCGAGGGGCCGTCCTTGGGTGTGGCCCCTTCGGGCACATGGATATGGATGTTGCTCTCCTCCACCTTTGCCATGTCCACGCCAAATTGGTCGGCATTGGATTTGAGATATTCAAAAGCAAGGGTGGCCGATTCTTTCATCACATCGCCCAAATTGCCAGTCATGGTGAGGGTGCCTTTCCCTTTGCTGATGCTGGACTCGATGAAGAGGATTTCGCCTCCAACCTGAGTCCATGCCAACCCAGTCACTACACCCACTTTGGGCTCCGAGCCCCGTCGCTCGCTGTTGTGTATGGGGAGACCTAGGATTTCCTTGAGTTCTGAAGCATGGATGTTCTTGTCGATTTTCTGGCCGTCGGCAACCTGTACTGCCCGGCGACGGATAATCTTGGCAAGGGTCTTCTCCAGCTGGCGCACACCGCTTTCGCGGGTATAGTCATTGATGATGGTGGTGAGCAGCTCATTGCTGAATTTCAGTGCACGACGGTCAAAACCATGTTCGGACAATTGCTTGGGAATAAGATGTCGCTGAGCTATCTCCAGTTTCTCCTCCAGTATGTAGCCGCTCAGGTCTATTATTTCCATGCGGTCCAAAAGGGCGGGCTGAATGGTGCTGAGCGTATTGGCGGTGGCGATGAACAGCACCTTGGACAGGTCATAGTCTAGGTCCAGATAGTTGTCGTGGAAGGCACTGTTCTGTTCCGGGTCTAGAACCTCCAACAGGGCAGAAGTGGGGTCACCGTTATGACTCATTCCCTGCACCTTGTCTATCTCGTCCAACACAAAGACAGGGTTGCTGACGCCTGCTTTTTTGATGCTTTGGATAATACGTCCGGGCATGGCTCCCACATAGGTCCTACGGTGGCCGCGAATCTCGGCCTCGTCATGCAGACCGCCCAAAGCCACGCGCACATATTTGCGTTTCATGGCTGAGGCAATGCTCTTGCCCAACGAGGTCTTTCCGGTGCCCGGAGGTCCCACCAAACAGAGTATGGGGCTCTTCATGTCGCCTTTGAGGCTGAGAACGGCTATGTATTCGACAATACGTTCTTTGACCTTCTCCATTCCATAATGGTCTTTGTCCAACACCTTCATGGCATGGGAGGTTCGCAAATCGTCTTTGCTATAGTGGCCCCATGGGAGGTCGAGCAGCAGCTCGGCATAATTGATTTCGACAGTGTAGTCGGGTGTCTGTTGCGGGGTGCGGCGAATTTTCTCTATGCTGTTCATGAAGGCATCGTTCACAGCTTGAGGCCACTTCTTCTTGGCCGCGCGGTCAAGAAGGCGTTGAATTTCCTGGTCAGAGGCGTTCCCTCCCAGTTCGTCCTGAATGACCCTCATTTGCTGATTGAGGAAATACTCACGCTGTTGGCGGTCCATCTCTTGGCGAGTCTTGTCCTGGATGTCCTCCCGGATGCGAAAATATTCCTGCTCCTTATGGATGAACTCCAGCACCATCTCGGCACGCTGCTCATAACCAAAGCAGTCTAGAAGCTGCTGCTTGTCGTTAGACGAAACGTCCAGATGCGAGGCCACATAGTTTACCAATATGCGGTCGCTTCCAATGTTGCTCAACGACCTCATCACATCTTTGGCTCCAAAGCCCCGTCCGTCATTCTTTCTTTGCTGCAGTTCGGCATAGCGTTTGCGAATGGCAGACACCAAATTGCGAAAAACACGCGGGTGCTCTTCCTTGAAATTCTCGTCCACTAAAGTGGCATGTCCCATATAGAACGGCTCAGTGCGGGTGATGCTCTCTAGGCTGCACTTCATCGTGCCCTGTACCACTGCCATACACTCGCCATGCGGCATGTCTATCACCCTCAACACACGTGCTATCACGCCGATGTTAAATAAGTCTTCAAGCGCAGGGGTATCGGTGTCGTTGCGTTGGGTGCAGGCGATGATGCGCAAACTCTTGCGTTCGGCTGTGCGCACCAACTGTAGTGAACTCTTGCGGCCCACAGAAATGGGCATCACCACACCGGGGAAAAGCACGTTGCTGCGTATTGGCAACAGTGGCATTTCGTCTGGAATGGAGTCCTCCACCAGCAAAAAAGATTCGTCATCCTTTGATACCAAGGGTATTATTTCGGCTCTCTGAGTCAAAGTGTCTTCATCAGCTAGTTCGTCTATTTCTAAATCCATCTCTAATCGTTCTTCAGGAGTATTATATTTCTTCATTTAGTTGTATAATAGTCAGTTCAACATAATCTGCTTCTCCCTATTGGGAACTGTGCGACAACTATTATACGCAAAAACAAATAAAAAGTTTCAGTTTTGTTAGTTCTTGTCGTCGTTTTTCTTCTGGATGAAAATCTCGATATTCTTTACTATCCAATTGATAAATACCACAGCGGCGACAGCTATGGCAGCGTGCCTCCACATGCCGAAGCCGCAGATGCAGCCCACGGCGGCGCTACACCATATGGTGGCGGCACTGCTGAGTCCGTGAATGGATAATCCATTCTTCATGATGACGCCGGCTCCCAAAAAGCCGACGCCGGTAACCACCTGCGAAAGCACTCGCAGGTTGTCGTTGTTTACCATTCCTCCACTCTCGATGGCAGCGGTGATGACGCTTTCTGATATCAGTATAAAAATACAAGCCCCCACCGATACCAATGCATTGACCGATATGCCTGCGTCACGTTTGCGCAGCTGGCGTTCTATGCCAATGACAATTCCCGCCACCAGCGCACACATTAGGCGGTTAAGAAAGACATTTAAGGGCATGTTCTCAATTTTTGTGTTGTTGTTTTGTTAGTTCAGGTCGCCGACGATGACGACAATCTCACCTTTCACCTCTTTGGCAGCAAAGTGGTCGTGCACTTCGCGTAGGGTCCCTCGTGCGGTCTCAGCGTGCAGTTTGCTTATCTCTCGTGATACACTCACCTGCCTCTCTTCGCCCAGCACCTCTATGAGTTCTTCCAACAGCTTTACCAACCTGTAGGGCGACTCATAGATAACCATCGTGCGGCTCTCTTCAGCCAGAAGATTCAGAGCGGTCTGACGACCTTTCTTGTGAGGCAGAAAGCCCAGAAACACAAATCGGTCACAAGGCAGTCCGCTGTCCACCAACGCCGGAACAAAAGCGGTGGCCCCGGGAAGTGTCTCTACGGGAATATCGTTCTTGACGCATTCGCGAACCAAAAGAAATCCTGGGTCGCTTATGCCCGGTGTTCCGGCATCGGTCACCAAGGCAATTGTCATCCCGCTCAGCAAGCGGTCGACAATCCCCTGCAAGGTCTGGTGTTCGTTGAAAATATGGTAGGCCTGCATCGGAGTGGCAATGCCGTAGTGCTGCATTACTACCCGCGAAGTTCTGGTGTCTTCGGCCAAAATTAAATCTGCCCCCTTCAGCACCTCGACGGCACGATAGGTCATGTCGCCGAGGTTGCCTACAGGTGTGGGGACTAAATAGAGTTTCATTCCTCTTCTTCGAAATCGTCGGGAATCTCCATGTCGTGGAAGACATTGGTGACATCGTCATCCTCTTCCAGCAGATTGATAACCTTCAGCACTTTGCGCATCGAGTCGGGGTCAATCTCGCGGGTGGTGTTAGGAATACGCTGCAATTCTGCGCTCTCGCACTCGATGTGCATCTCTTCCAGCATCTTCACCATATTGCCAAAGTCTTCGTATGCGGTGTAGAGGGTCAGGTAGTCGTCATCAACTTCCATCTCTTCCAAACCTCCGTCTATCAGGGTCATCTCCAGTTCTTCCACATCCATATCGGGTTTGCGGGGAATCACAAACACGCCCTTGCGGGTGAAGAGGAAGCTGAGGCTGCCGTTGGTTTCCATCGTACCGCCATTCTTGTTCATGATGCTGCGGATGTTGGCAACGGTACGCATGTTATTGTCGGACAGACATTCGATAAACAGTGCGATTCCGTGGGCCACGTGGCACTCGAAAGTGATTTCCTGCATCACGGCGGCATCTTTGTCGCTAGCCTTGTTGATGGCGCGCATCAGGGTGTCCTTAGGCATGTTGCAGCCGCGGGCGTTCTGCACCAGCAGACGCAGGCGTGGATTGCTCTCGGGATCAGGACCGCCTTCGCGAACGGCTACGGCTACCTCTTTCAGAATTTTCGAATACTGTTTTGAGCGCTTGGCATCTGCTGCACCTTTGGCTCTCTTAATCTTTGACCATTTGTTGTGTCCTGACATAAAATTACTTTTTTTATATATTAATACTTAATTTTATTTTGTTTCCCTTTATCCTTTCTTCAGGATAGGTAAAATTTCATATATGTGATGGGCTTGCCCTCGGCCAGAAACATCCGCTCATAGAATGTTTGTGTCATCTGTGCCTCTTCCAGCGAGACTATTTCGGGATGCTCTGCCGCAGGGGTGGCATACAGGTCGTTGGTGGCGTATTCCACGTGGTACCCCCCAGCCGGAACTACCTCGTGGAGTGTATAATCGTGTAGTTCTTGTGAGTCAGTCTTTAGGTGTATGGGCGAGCCCACACGTAGAAAGTGCTTATAGCGGTTCAAGAAACGCTCACACGTCAGCCGCTTGTGCTCTTTCTTGGGCTGTGGGTCGGGAAAAGTAATCCATATTTCCGACACCTCGTCGGGGGCGAAGAACTGCTCTATCAGCTCAATTCTGGTGCGCACGAAGGCCACGTTCTTCATCTGTTCTTCGTTGCTCGTCTTGGCTCCGCGCCACAGCCGGGCTCCTTTGATGTCCACTCCAATGTAGTTGCGGTCGGGATGGATGTGGGCCAGTGACACGGTATAGTCGCCTTTGCCGCAGCCCAGTTCAAGTGTGATGGGATTGTCATTGCCAAAGAAACTGCTCCAGCGTCCGCGGAGGGCGAACCCTTCCTCCTTCAAGTTCTCATATGAGACCTGAAAGAGGTTCGGAAAGGTCAGATTTTCGGCGAAACGTTCTAACTTATGGTGTCCCATGTATTAATTACTAACGCTACTTTGTCCAGCTTACTCGTTGAAATTCTTGATTGATACGGGCCCTTGGTACCATGCTTTGATGTGATTTTCCATGGCTTGTGCGGCGGTCAGCGTGGGGGCGGAGCCCATGCTGATGTAGTAGCCGCCCGACTTGCTAATAATATAGGCGTCGCTACCCAGTTTCTTCAGCTGGTTGGCCAGTTTGTTCGCTTTCTTCTTGTCGGTGGCAAAGCCGGCTATGATATCATAGCCCTGCTTGCTGTTGCGGAAGGTTGGGGCTTCAGGGACGGTCTCTTCAAATGGTTTGTCCACCAGTGATTTGTATTGGTTACCTTTGGCAGCGCCGGCACCTCCCTTGTTGGCTAGGCCAAAACCATCGGCGTGCAGTCCCATGCGAACTACCAAGTCGTCCAATACATTCTCCAGCAGCTCCACATCCATCAACTCGCCCTGAACCTTATACTGGTAGTAGCGGCTACCCCAGTTCTTATAGTTGTTGGTATGTCGGGCCATCCAAAAGTCGTTGTATGGGTGGAAACGTCTCGTGCTGAATCCCGGCACCATCAGTTCGTGAAGGCGTTCATTGGCATACTGGTCAATACTGCTCATCATGGGAGCAAAGGCATTGCTGTAGTGGCGGGTCAAGAGGAAGTTGTGGATATATTCGGCCATATAGATGTGCACGTTGTTTGCCGTGTTGGCAATCCAGTTCTCCTCAAATTCCAGCATATTCAGCATGTTGGTGTCAATGGCGGGCATGGGTAATAAATCCGAAGCATCATAGCGGCTCCACTCCACCTCCTTGGCATAGTTTTCAGAGCCAGTTGTCTGGTTGCCGCGAGTCATGAAGTAGTATATGGCACAGCCAATCAGAGCCAACAGCAGCAAAACAATCCAAAGCCAGCCGTGCTTTTTCTTTTTCTTCTTGTCGTCGTGGGTCGGGGTCGGTGCGGGGGTAGGCGAACCTACAGTCTGAATTTCTTTCTTCTCGGCTTTGGCAGCAGCTTTCTCGCGCTGACGAAGGGCTTTCTCAGCCTCTTTGGCGGCAGCCTCCTTCTCTTTGGCCAACAGGGCGGCCTTTTTGGCGGCAGCCTTCTCGGCCTCTTCGGCTGCTTTGCGGGCCTCTTTCTCAGCCTTGGCAGCAGCTTTCTCGGCGCGGCGTGCCTCTTTGGCCGTCTTGGGCGAGGCGGGAATTTCGTCCAGCATCTTCTTCACCTCAGAAAGGTGGTCACTCGAAGCCGCAGCGGATGCGGCAACTGTAGCGGCAGCAACCGTAACCACAGGCTCTATGGCAGGCTTGGTCGTAGGCTCTTCCGTCTTTTTCACTTCAGGAGCAGGAGCGGGCTCAGCCGGTTTCACCTTAGGCTCGGGGACCGGCGCAGGCTCCGGCTTGGGCGCTTCCACAGGTTCTGGTGCGGGCGTAGGCTCGGGCTTCTCAAAGGCAGCAAAGGGGTCTTCCACATTCTTTGGCGTATAGGTGGCCACATTCTCCAAAGGCTGCTCACGGCGCTTGTCGGCATCCAAGTCCAGCCCCTCAGTGGCGGTAAACATTACCTTGCCTCCCACGCGGCGCATGACGCCTATGCCGTTAAATTCGTGCCCGTTGGGGTCACGTTGCAACTTCTCGTTCAGGGCTCCCACATAATTCTTCCACATCATCTCGGCTATATCCACCGTCACGCATTCGTTCTCGGCAATCTTGCGAATGATGGCCTGATTGCCACTCTGGGTATTGTTCATCACCACCGTGCGACGGGCGTGGTAATAGGTGCCCGAAGCCGCATCGTGGTGGGCGCTGACGGTGCTGCTGGTCAAAGTCCCCATGCCAGGGAATTCTACTACATTTCCTTCTTTGATGAATTCGACGATAAGATCAGTTATATTCATAGGGTATTTTATTTTTTCATGTTATGCAAATATCGTTCTGCTGCTGCCAGATCCTCGGGCGTGTCAATGCCTATGTTGGCCTGCTCGGTGGTGCGCACCTGAATGTTGTAGCCGTTTTCGAGCCAGCGCAGCTGCTCCAGCGACTCGCTCACTTCCAGTGCCGAGGGATTCAACTTCACCACCTCTTTCAGGGTCTCTGCACGGAAGGCATATATTCCCACATGCTTGTAGTAGGGCTGCCGGTTCAGCCATTCGCCGCTCTCCGCTCCACGCAGGTAGGGGATAGGCTGGCGGCTGAAATAAAGGGCCCGTCCGTCTTTACCACTGACCACCTTCACGTTGTTGGGCGAAAACAATTCCTCCGTGCTGACGATGGGCGTCTTCAGGGTGGCAATCTGCGTGTCGGCATGAGCAAAGCAGTCAATTAGGTTTTCCAGCTGGCTCTGCTGGGTGAAGGGCTCGTCTCCTTGCAGGTTGATGACAACATCGAACTGCTGTCCTTGCCCCTCCAAATTGGTGAGCACCTCGCCACAGCGGTCAGTGCCGCTACGGTGCTGTGTGCTGGTCATCATAGCCCGGCCTCCAAACTGCCGCACGGTGTCAAGTATGCGCTCGTCGTCCGTGGCCACCACCGCCTCCGTCAAGGCAGGCATCTGGGCCACGCACTGCCATACCCACTCAATGATGGGTTTGCCCCCCAGCAAAGCCAGCGGCTTGCCGGGAAAACGGGTGGAGGCGTAGCGGGCAGGGATGACGGCGAGAATTTTCATTTGTGTGTGTTGGTGTTTAGATTAGTTAAAAAGTGAATTGATTTCAGCGTCAATCATGTTGTATATGGTACCCAAATCTTCGTCGTTGGCGACGAAGTCCAGTTTGTTCAGGTCGACGACAATGGTCTTGCCTTTGTGGTATTTGCCAATCCAGTCCTCATAGCGTTTGTTCAGACCGGTCAGGTAGTCCAGTCGTATGCTGTTCTCATATTCGCGGCCGCGGGCCTGAATATGGCGTATTAGTGTAGGCACATCGGCACGCAGGTAGATGAGCAGGTCTGGCGGTTGCAGAAAGGAGGAGACAAGTTCGAAAGTCTCTTGGTAGTTGTCAAAGTCGCGGGTGTTCATCAGCCCCATGGCATGCAGGTTGGGAGTGAAGATATAGGCGTCTTCATACAGGGTGCGGTCCTGAATAATATTGGGCGACTCCTTCTGAATGTCCAACAATTGGCGAGTGCGGGTGTGAAGATAATAAATCTGGATGTTGAACGACCAGCGGCGCATGTCCTCATAAAAACTGTTGATATAAGGATTCGTCTCCGTCGATTCAAAGATGGGCCGATAGCCATAGTGACGTGCCAGTAATTTCGTCAACGTGGTCTTCCCAGAGCCTATATTTCCAGCAATAGCGATGTGCATAACAAGTCCAAAATTGTCTATCCTTTTGTCAACCAAAAGAATAAACATTTTATTATTCTATTTTTAAAAAAGCAAATATACAAAAAAAATCCGAGCCAAACGAACTTTTTTCAAAAAAACACTCGCGGCCTTCATGCCTTACCAACAACATCCTGCTGAAATGCACTGGACCACCGAATAAAGCCATTGCCCACAGTCCATAGTCCTTTGGATGGGGCCTAAAGGCCAGTTTGGTAAATGAGTGTTTCTTGTCGTAAGGGAGATTAATGGGGCAATTACTCAAATGACACGACTATCTTTCCCTGATTCGTGTCATTCAGATTCAACGAAAAAAGTGCGCTACTGATTGACGACAAGTTTGGCTGTGGAAATGCCCTTGTCCGTAGTGGCTCGCACCAGGTAAATACCTGTTGTCAAATGTGAGGTATTCAATTGATATGTGTTCCCCTGCGGGTGATGTTGTTCCAGTGTGTGACCTTGGGCATCGATGATTTCGATAGTCAGTGGCCTTTGGGGGAAAGTCATTTCCACCTGCCGGTCGGCTGGGTTGGGAGCTATCTTAATGGCAAATTGCTCTGGACTGTCAATGCTTTCCGGATCAGTAGGTTCTTCCATTGCGGTGAATATCCATGTCAGCTCCGTGAAGAGGCAGTGGCGGCTGGCCCTTAGGGTGACTACGAATGAACCAGTGTCCGAGTAGGTGTGTCTAATCGCTTGGCTCTGTGGCGCAATCAATAGGGTGTCGTTACCGTCGCCCCAGGCTATGCTTACCGAGTCGGCATGGGCGGTGATGAGCTGAAATGATTCGCCCATATATCTCATGCTATCAACTCTTTCAACCGACATTTCAGGCTGAGGCCGCAGCCAATGGCTAAGGCTGTCGAACACTACCTGCTGCACGGCTGAGCGGATGGCCTCAGCCACAGGAGGTTCTAGTCCGGCTTCGTGGCGAATGTTGGCGGGGTCTTTGTGGAAAATAAGGGTGTAGAAGGCGCAAGCAGCAGCATAGGAACCTGCCAGTGAGGGGTGGCTCTCATCTGACTGGTAGAGCTCTATCTCTGGATTGTTGTGGCGGAGCCAGTGCCATACCCTTCCTACTGGACAGAGCGAGGCATCGTTCTGCTCGGCCATCATGCTGTAGCGCAGGGCCAAAAGGCTGTCCATTCCTTCATAGGTGCCTATCGGAGGAAACACCTGTCCGTTCCTGTGGTCGCCATTTTTGCGTCCCCAGGTCATGTAAAACATGGGCTCGGCACAGGGAGAGGAGGCGTAAATGCTGTCAACCAGTTGTTGGGCATAGGGGAAGACTTCCTGTGCCACCTGCCCATCTGGAAATGCGGGATATTGGCTCTGTTCCTGTAGCACCACTATGTCCCAGCCTCCCTGCCGTATAAGGTTCATCGACTGGTTTTGGCAGTGTTGCATGAAGGTGCAGCCACCTGGGGTGTTGCTTTCGTAAATGAGGTTGTCGCCACAACTGTTGGCTATGCTCTTGACTAGGTTGGGCAGGTTGTTCACCTCGGTGTAGCTGTTGCCTATGAAGAGTACTCGCTTCTCTTCTTGGCCATATACGGTAGCCGAAAGGAGGAATACTGCAAGGATGAAAAAGATTTTCTTCGACATAAGAAATGTGTTTTGTGTGGATTACTATTTGTTTGACTTTCAGTTGTTAGTGTTAATTTGGTTAGGGATTGCGATGGTGTGATGACCTGCTGGCAGGGTCTGCTGTTCGGCGGTGTCAGGAAAGAGGGTGGCGGTGGTACCGACGGGTATGCTAATCGTTATTTTTTTGCCTTCGATAGTTATATCTATGTTGCCGTAGGGGGTGGGTTGTGAGGCCTTTACCCATTGGATGTCTTTGAGGGGCTGTGGGTCAACAAAAAAATGTTTATAGCCGGGAGCTTCTGGGTCGGGGCGGATGCCGGCCAGGGCTTGATAGAACCATATACCGATGCCGTTGTAGCAGTTATGCACATGACTGCGGTCGCCGTTCCACGACTCCCAGGTGGTTGTGGCTCCGTTGGCAATCATGTGCAGGTAGCCTGGATAGTCGGGTTGGCGCAAAAGGTCGGCCATCAGCTCGGTCTGCCTTTCGTCTATGGCCCATTGGGCAAAGATGGGTATGCCCACAAGCCCCACGGCCAAATGTGTGTTGTATTTGATGTGAGTCATGTCAATCAGTCGGTTGCGCACGGCTGCTTCAGTGGTTCTGTCGGGCGGGACCCCTATTCGGAGGGCGTAGGCAAGGTCGAGAGGAGTGCCGTTGGCGTAGGTATGACTATCTGGGTGATAGAAACGGTCATGGATGGCTTGGCGAAGGCGCACATGCCGCCGTGTGAATTGAACGGTTTCGGAATAATTGCCTAGCAACTGGGCCATATCGGCCATGTCGATTAGGCATTCGCAAAGGAAACAGTTGCTCACATGCATGGCTGATTCGCCCTGCACATCAACTCCCTCCGGGGCCAGCCAATCACCCAGAAACCACGTGTGTCTGCTGTTGTCTGGCCAAGGCTGTAGGAGTCCGTCCGAGATATGGCTTTGCAGGTGTGCCAGCCATCGTTTCATGTACTCATACAGCTGTTGCACCATGCGGTCGTCGCCATAGTTGAGATAGGTTCGCCAAGGAGCTTTGATGATAAAACCGCTCCAGTAGGGGCCTCCCCCGGTGCGGTAGTCGGGGGCGACATAAGCTAATTCGCCATCGTCGGCTACGGCATCTTGCCAGGCTGTGAGCCAGTTGTAGTAGGTGGAGGAAACATCGTAGAGGGTTTGAAGGGTGAGGGTGGAGGAGTTGCCGTCGCCCCCGTAGCCCATACGTTCTAGGTGGGGGCAGTCAACCATATAGCCGCTGTAGGTGAGGCAGCTGAGCGTGTATTTGATAAGGTCGTGAATGGTGTTCAACCGCTGGTCCGAACATGCAAATTGGGCGGATTTATGGGGTTGCAAAGCACTGAACTGCAAGGCTTCGGCCCTTTTGACGGCAGCACCAGAAAGACGTACATAACGAAAAGCGTGATAGTGAAATTTGTTGCAGAAAAATGGATTGGGGTTGCCGTCTGAGACATACAGGTCGCTTTCGCCTTGCGGTGAGAATGAACCACCTAGGGGTATATGGTCGGCATATTCCATGGTGGCCACGGCGTCTTTGTCCATGGGTTGGAATTGGATGTTGAGCCAACCGGTGATTACGCGGCCAAAGTCCAGCAAATAGGATCCATCGGGTTGCCGAGTGATGCTACGCGGCGAAAGGGTGTCGATAAAAGTGTTGCCTTCGAACTGTTGCGGTGTGGATTGTATGCCATTGATGGCAATCTCTCTGGCTTGGTGCCAGTTCGGATGTAGTCGTGCGTCGACACATTCGCCCCCGAATTGTAATGGCTGCCAGCTGCCGGTGTAGCTGTAGACACTGGGGGATGCCTCCCACGAACTGTCTGTCTTCAATAGGGTGTGCCAGTGCTCTTTGACAAGTTCACATATCTCAGCCTGCACTAAGGCATCTGTGTGGTATATGCGACCCCATCCTTGGCCAACCCATAGTAGAACTTGGTTGCTCCCATTGGTCAGGTAGGGCGTGATGTCGTAGGTGACTATCAGGGAACGTTTGTTCAGTTGCGAGACTGCAGGTTGCAGAACCTTGTTCCCTACCCGTTGCCCGTTGATGTAGAGCTCGTGATAACCAAGGGAGTTGACATGGACAAAAACTGTATTTTGTCCAGAGGTATGGAAACTGCTGCGGAACATGGGTGTTTGGGACAAAGAATCGCTTTGGCTGCAACCAATAAAGCTACCGCAAAGGCCCGAGAGTGGCCCCACGGCAAATCGTACTGCATGACTCCATGGGGTACTGTTGCCCTCCTCGTCCCAAGTGCGTAGCCGCCAGTAGCAGAGTTGTCTCTCGGCGAGTTGCTTACCTTGGTAGGGAACCATCACCTGCTCGTTGGAGGTTATGCGGCCGCTTCGCCACAAGTCGGCCTTCCCTTGGTGTAGGAGGAGACTGTCGGTTGCAACTTCTATCTCGTATGCCTTCTGCTGTTGGGAGTTATGGGTGAGGGCATTTTTCCAACTAAAGTGGGGCTGGGTGGTCGCAATGCCTATTGGTGCCTCCAAACCTTCGACATGGAGGTCATAGACTTGGGCACTTGCCGGCAGGACTATCATGCTGAGTAGCAGCACGAACGTGGGCCGCCAAAGGCGTAGCCATACAGTATTTGCTTTTCTCTTGTGACAAATCATCTGCTTTTCATTTATTTTTATGATTATCAGCACTTCTCAATTCTCACCCAAGGCGTTGCCATTGGGCTAGATCTGTTTAAGCCCTTGCAGGGCATTTCTGGAGGTTACCAATTCTCAATTCGGATAACTCTCAATTCTCAATTCTCAACAGCCCCGTCCACCCTTTTAGTTTTTAGTTTTTACCTTTTACTTTTAAAGAATTCTCCATTCTCCATTCTCACTTCTCAATTCACAAAATTGCGAGTGCAAAAATACGAATTATTTTTCTCAAAATCTATAAAAGAAACATTTTACGAATAAAAAAGTGTATATTTGCACCTACTTTTGCAGAGGAAGATATCTGCTTATTTATTGATTAATAATATGTTTCTATGAGAAAAAGTACTTTTTTTATACTGATGGCTGCCTTGGTGGCTCTGTCGGTTCAATGCACTCCTAAACAGGATGAAAAACAAGACACAACGATGAATACTGAACTTAAACCATTTGATGTACAGAAGGATTTCACCGACAATGGGTTCACCTATTTTACTAAAAATCTCATTCTTTGCTCGGGCGATAGCACGGAGCATAACGCTATGACCATAGGTTGGGGAGCCATCGGTAATTATTTGGGTCACGACAGACCCACGGTAACTGTCTATGTGGCTCCTGCACGCTACACCTACGAGTTTATGGAGCGCCACCAGCGTTTCACTATCATGGAGTTTGATGACCCTGCAGTGTGGCAGTATATGGGTAAATATAGCGGCCGCGATGGCGACAAGGCGGCCGCCCTAGGTCTGCATGTGGCCTATACCGAGCACGGAACGCCCTATTATGCTGAAGCCAATAGTGTCATAGAGTGCGAAATCATGACTTCGTGGCACCAGACAGCCGAAGATTTCCGCAGTGCCACCCCGCAAAAGTGGTATGCAGGTTTCGATGCCGGCATCCACACCATTTATATTGGCGAGGTGCTCGGTGCATGGAAGCGTTAGGTGGCAGTAAGACTATGGTCTTCAAGAATGGGCGTAGCGTACTATCTCGCCATAGATGCCGCGGGTGTTGCCGATACCTTCCAGCAGTCCAAATCCTGGGGAGGGGTTGCCCTCAATGAGCAGTGGTCCTGTCCCAGTGACGGCCACGTCCCACCCCACATAGCGCAGCTGTGGCACCACACGGGCTGCCTCTTCCACCAACTTTAACACCTCCGTCCAATAGGGTATTTTCTTGCCAATCATGACGATGTTGGTGCCAGGATGGATGAATATGGGCCTGCGCATGTTGGTGACTTGTATTCCATAAGCCTCTATTAGGCCATTGTCGATATTGACTGGGTAGCCCACTCCGCCGGCACTGAAGTTGTCCACTACCGAGTTGCCGATGCCGCACCGGAGGGCGGCGGTGAGTATATGTGGATTGCCTTGGTTGTCGACCATGGTGATGACCCGGATGGTGTTGACGGAGTGGCCGCCGAAGACAAGGTCGGGATGTTGAACCACACATTCTTCTATTATCAGGTCTTTGCCGACAATCTCATTCACCTGCTGCCCAAGCGATGGGGAGGCTTCCAGTATGAAGATGCCTATGCCCGCCTCGCTGGCATTGGGTTTGACAATGACCCGGGTGAGGCGGTTGACAAAGGCGGTGATCTCTTCGGCAGTGGCGTTGCCGCAGTAGAGCCAGTCCCGTCGGATATATTTTTCAAACCGCTGGTTGAACTCGTTCTTGTTCTGTGTGAAGTGCATGTATTGGGGGTCGTTGTACTGCAACGTTTTCTTGTTGTGGCCGCCGGTCATGGTCCTCTCTCGGTCGAAAGAACGCAGCTTGTAAAAACTCATTTCAGAGTATTGATAGCAGCGGCAACCATAACGCCAGTTACAATAAAGGCAGTCGAAAAAATGATAGAGGACAGATTTGTGCGTGAGGACTGACGCCGTGCGGGCGGCATCAATCCGGGCTTTAATGAATTTGCTTATTGGGTTCATCTATGTAGTTCGTTGACTTGTTTCTACTATCTTTCGCGCAGGCTGACGGCAAAACCTCCGCAGGGGGCCATGCGCAGTTTGAGCGTGGTCTTAGAGGTGACTTTTTGAGTGGTGATGGTGTAGGCTTGGGGATTGTAGGTACTACCGGGAATTCCAGAGGCGTTTTTGGCATCAGAGTAGATGACGGCATCGTATGATACGCCGGGCTTGAGGAAGTCCAGCTTCACCTTCACCTCGCGGGCGTTCTCATCGGTCACCCCTCCCACATACCAGACATCTTTCGGTGTGGCACCCTTCAGGTCGGCAGCGGTGGCCGTCTCGGGTAGGGCATAGACGAAGCGGGCCGCATTAGACAGCATGTCCTTCTTGCCGTCGGTTAATTGGGCTACACCTTCGGCGGCTTTGTTTAGGGTGGCGGTTTTGGGGTGGCGTGCCGTGACAATATAGTCGCCAGGCTCGGCCATCAGGTAGAGGGAGGTATCCCAATCCACGGCCACGTCCTTGATGAATTGGAAGGCATCCATGAAGGGAGCGTAGTGCTCGGGGAAATCTGCAGCCATCTGCAGGGGGGAGTAGAAGGTAACATACAGCCCCAGTTGGTTGCAGATGGTGTGGCGCATCTGGTTGCCCTTGCCCCAGCTGATGATTTTGCCCATGTCGGTCTCAAAAATGCCGGGCGTATAGTCCATCGGCCCTCCTTGCAGACGGGTGAAAGGCAGTATGGTGGTGTGTCCGGGCTTGATGGCACCGCGAAATTCGGTCCCCATGGCACTCTCGTTGCCAATCATGTTGGGCCAGGTGCGGCACAGACCCGTGGGGCGCACCGCCTCGTGGGCGTTGACCATGATATGGTGGCGGGCAGCCTCGGTGACGGCATAGTGATAGTGGTTGATGATGGGCTGGCTGTAGTGATGCTCGCCGTGGGGCACAATTTTGCCCACATATCCGCTTTTGACCGCATCATAGCCATACTGGTTCATCAGATTGTAGGCACGTTCCATGTGGCGCTCATAGTTCGACACTGAGGAACTCGTCTCGTGGTGCATGATGAGGCGGATGCCCTTCTGGTGAGCATAGCGGTTGAGTTCCGGCAGGTCGAAGTCGGGGTAGGGGGTGAGGAAGTCGAAGACATAGTCCTTCTCCTTGCCGTACCAGTCCTCCCAACCTATGTTCCACCCTTCGATGAGGACGGCGTCGAAACCGTTCTCCGATGCAAAGTCTATGTATCGCTTCACGTTGGCCGTATTGGCAGCATGGCGGCCGTGAGGGGTGCAGTGCTCATAGTCGGTCACGCCCAGTTTTACTGACGGAAAGTCATTGGTAATGCTCCAGCAATTCTTGTCGCTGATCATCTCCCACCATACACCCATGTATTTCACCGGGTGAATCCAGCTGACATCCTCCAAAGCACACGGCTCGTTGAGGTTGAGAATTAGGCGCGAGCGCAACACATCGGTGGCCTTCTCGCACACCTGCACCGTGCGCCAGGGTGTCTTGCAGGGGGTCTGCAGACGCCCCTTGTAGCCAGTGGCATCGGGGGTCAGATGGGTGCGGAAAACATTATGGGTGTCGTCGTAGTCGAGGTTCATGGTTGGATAGTCGAGTACCGCGGCTTCGTGAATATTGATGTACAGGCCGTCGTCAGTTCTCATTTGCAGGGCGGTCTGCACGCCGGTTTCGGAAAAACTCTCCCATGGCCATCCCCCGCCTATCTGTGCGCTGGTGTGGAGACTGCGAATCTGCGAAAGGCGGCTCTCGGTGTAGTTGAACTCCTGTGTGTCGTAGTCGCCCGGAATCCACCATGCTGTGTGGTCGCCCGCCATGGCAAACTCGGTCAGTTCCTCTTTTATCCAGAAATATGCCAGTGCGTTGAATTTCGGGTCCTCTGCACGGCGGGCCTTTACCTCCATCGGAAACTCATAGCGGAAGCCCAACCCGTCGTTGTAGAGGCGGAAACGTATCTGCATCACCGAGGGGCGTGTGTCCGTCGAGTGGTCCATGCTCTGCACCGTGCCGGCAGGTTGCTCTAGGGTGACCAACAGCTCGTTATATTGGTTGCGGATGGTGCCTTCCTCCCCCCACACAGGGTGCCAGAACTCGTCTTTGTAGCAACGTTCCACGGCGCGGACCACAAAGGCGTGAGCTAAATCGTCGCGCCACTCCAGCGTGAAACCCATCTGCGAGGGTAGTACCACGGCCTTGGCACCGCGCTCCAGCGAGTATTGCGGAATACCGTCCACCACCGCAAAACGCAACAACAACTGTCCGTCAGGACTTTTCAGAGTGAGTGCCCCTGCGGGCATAGGCCGAGCCGTTGAGCTGCCCAAGCCCCACGCGGGCATGGACATCATCATGGCCATCAAACAAAACAGAAACAGTCGTATTTTCATGTAGTTAATATATTAGTTTATACTTTTTCTGAATTGCAAATATACATTTTTTTTACAAAATACGGCTAATTGTACTTCAAACCTTCCGTCGGCTGAGTCCCATAGGCTCCTTTTCTGCACCAAGGCTTTTCTCAACGCTCGTTTCTTCGCCACACCATCATCGCTTTATAGCCGTTTACTAAGCGGCTGTGTAGCGAGTGGGTGACGGGTTTGTAGCTAATTGTAAGAGAACGGAAACCGTATCTTCTTTCAATTCTGAGCTCTAAAAACTGAATTCTGATTGGCTGCCGCAGCAACCCCAACCGTATAATTCTCAACGTTCAATTCTCAACTCCCATCTCTGAGTCCCACATTTGGTTTTTTTTGTGTATTTTTGCAAAGCAATTATTTGTTATGTGGGGGTGCCGAACAGGGCGTTTCGTCTTGACTGTCACCCTTTTTTGAGTTTTTAGATGATGAACCAGAAGATTGAAATCATGGCCCCTGTGGGGAGCTACGAGAGTCTCAGTGCCGCCATTCAGGCGGGGGCCGACGCTATTTATTTTGGAGTGGGACAGCTGAACATGCGGTCGCGCTCGGCAGCTAATTTCGACTTGGAGGACTTGTCCAAGATTTGTCGCATTTGCCGCGAGCACGCCATCCGCACCTACCTCACGGTCAACACTATCATATACAACGACGAAATTGAGCAGATGCACGCGCTGGTGCAGGCGGCCAAAGAGGCCGGGGTCAGCGCCATCATCGCCTCCGACATGGCTGTCATCACCTACGCCAACAGCATTGGCGTAGAGGTGCATATCTCCACCCAGTGCAATATCTCCAATGTGGAGGCGGTGCGCTTCTTTGCTCAGTTTGCCGATGTGGTGGTCACCGCGCGCGAATTGCCGCTGAGCCAGGTGGCGGAGATTACGCAGTTCATCCGCGACAACGACATCCGAGGACCCAAAGGGAAACTGGTGCAGGTGGAGGTCTTTGCCCACGGGGCTCTCTGCATGAGCGTCAGCGGCAAGTGCTACCTCAGTTTGGACGAGTACAACTATAGCGCCAACCGCGGAGCCTGCCTTCAACTCTGCCGCCGCAAGTATCTGGTCAAGGACGTGGAGTCCGACACCGAGCTCATCGTCGACGGCAAGTATATCATGTCGCCCAAAGACCTCTGCACCATCGGTTTCCTCGACAAGGTGGTCAAGGCCGGGGTGCGGGTGCTAAAGATTGAGGGTCGCGGCCGCAGTGCCGACTATGTGAAGGTGGTGGTGGAGTGCTATCGCGAGGCGTTGGATGCCATTGCCGACGGCACCTACACGCCGGAACGCATCAGCCAGTGGACCGAACGGCTGGCCACGGTGTTCAACCGTGGCTTCTGGGACGGCTACTATCTGGGCCGCAGGATGGGCGAGTGGAGCGAACGCTACGGCTCCCAAGCCACCGAGAACAAGGTCTTTCTGGGCAAAGTGACCAATTACTACAATCGCCCGCAGGTGGCCGAGATGAAGATTGAGACTGCCGAGCACCTGCGCGTAGGCGAAGACCTGATGGTGATAGGGCAAACCACTGGAGTCTACCGTGCCACCGTGGAGGAACTGCGTCTGGGCGACACCGCCCAGCCCGTGCCCGAAGTGGGCCAAGGCGACGTGTTCAGCGTCAAGACCACCGAGATGCTGCACCGCGGCGACAAACTGTACCGGGTCGACAGGGTAATTGACGAGTTTTAAATAGTGCTATTATTGAAGAAAAGTTTGCCGATTAGAAAAAAATCGTATATTTGCATCTTGATAGTTAGTGTTAAGTAATATTAGTACTGTGTGTAATATGTTAATAATCAATATGCTCCCCCCCCCCTCAAGAAAGAATAAGGGGGGCGTTAGGCAGAGACAAAATGGCAGGGGCAAATACGCCTTCGCTATCTTTCTTTTTTAATTGTTAACATTCTCTCACTGCCTCATGAAGGTGGGGTAAGGGGTGTGATGTATTGTATATTCCATTCAGTTCATAAAACGCAAACTAATCGAACATTATCATGAATCGAGAACCAGGGAAGCCGAAAACTGTTTTATAGAGTAGGCATTGAATAAAAAACCAACACAAACATGAAAGAAACCAACATGAAGGAGTACGAAACCCCGCAAGTCGAACTGATTGAAGCCCGTGTCGAAAAAGGCTTTGTCGTGTCTGGCGAAATTGAAAGCAAGTCTGGACAAACGGAAAGCTATAGAAAAGGCTCAACCAACGCATTATTCACCTAATTTTCGAATCTGCAACAATTAACATTAACAATGAGAAATATCAATTTATTAAAGACTGTCACTTTTTGGGCAGCAGTAGTAACAGTGGCTGTTCTCTCCTCATGCAAGAAAGAGGATAATGCCAAAATTCTCTTCACCGCCACCATCGAGAGCTCGGCAAAAACCACTATCAATATCAATAACGTAACAGAAATTGGCACCATAGCGTGGGAACAGGGTGACAATATAACTGTCTTCGACGGTAATGGAGTCGAAGCCACCCTTTCGGCCACCACCTCTGGTACCACAAGCGGTTTTACACTCGATGATGGTCAAGCGGAGCCTGCTACCGCGCCGTACATGGCCATCTATAATGAGGGAGGCAGTGTAACCCGCAATACAATCACCCTCTCTGACATTCAGAATTGGAGCAGCAGTTCGGTGAAGGCTCCCATGTATGCACCGAATACTAACAGCACCGAATTGGTGTTCAAGAACCTATGCGGCATCATGGTGCTGACCTTGGATGCCCCATCCAGCGGCAACGTACCTAAGAAAGTCACTAATATAGTCATCACTGCTAATAGTGCACTTTGTGGTTCGTTCCTGATAGATGGCGACGACTATTCCCTCCAATCATTGAGCAACAGCGGCAACAATACAGTCACGCTAGTTTGCGGTGACGGTGTGAGTATTCAAGGGTCGGAAAACTTCTATATTTTCCTGCCTCCAGCCACCTATACCAGCATGACTATCACAATCCATACGGATGACGGTATGGTGTGTACCAAGACTCTCCAAAACACTTTCACAGTGGAACGCAACTGCTATTACCCATTCTCGTTCACGCTGTCTCCTGTCGGTGGCATCAACGGCCTGTTCACCATCAACGCCGATGGCGACCAGGTGTGGTTCTCGCAGGGCAATCTGCAATACCAAGCCAGCACCAAGACTTGGCGTTTTGCTGAGCACCAGTATGACTATGTAGGTACACAAACAGCCGACGATCTTGGGTATTACGGAGGTAATGTCAGCGGAAGTGATAACCACGATATCAGCTCCACCTATAGCGGTTGGATAGACCTCTTCGGTTGGGGCACCAGCGGATGGAACAGCGGTGCCAATTGTTATCAGCCGTGGTCAACCAGCACATCATACACCGATTATTATCCAGGTGGTTCATCTACCAATGGCTTGACAGGTGCATACGCCGAGGCGGACTGGGCGTGGCACAATGCCATCAGCAACGGAGGTAATGCAGCCCATCAGTGGCGCACTTTGACACAATCTGAGTGGTACTATCTCCTCGATAAACGCACGAATGCCTCATCCAAACGTGGCACTGGCAACATCAACGGTGTGGGTGGACTGATTATCCTGCCTGACAGTTGGACGCAGCCTTCGGGGTGTCCTCAGTTCAATCCGGGATTTGCTTCGCGCTGGTCACGCAACAGCTACACTCTTGCCCAGTGGGCGCAGATGGAGTCAGCTGGTGCAGTATTCTTGCCTGCGGCGGGCAACCGCCGCGACACGGATGTCTACGCCGTGGGCAGCGGCGGCTTCTATTGGTCGTCTACGCCCTACAATGAGGACCACGCGTACCGCATGCTCTTCTACAGCGTTCTCTACTCGGCGAACGACAGCGATCGCAGCAACGGGTTCTCTGTACGCCCCGTTCGCTGACGCAGACATGGCTATGGCTCGGTCTCGAGAATGGATTCTCGGACTCTCGCCTTACGCCATGTTCAGGATTAAATTATTAAATTTTGTCGGAGGCGGTCTCCGCTGCCTCCGACTTTTCGATAAAAAGTCATGTCAATCATCCATGAAATACATTCCGCAGATGCCGGTTTGGAATGCAGATGTTGTACAAAGCTTCCATGTAGAGAGTAAAATATACTGCGTAGACAGGAGGTTGACGAGTATTAGTGCTGATTGTAGGTCAATTATTTTGCCAATCAAAATAATTGTTGTATCTTTGCAAAAAATATATCTACATAATGGAATTGGATGGTTTTATAAAAAACGCTGACAAGGAGTCTGTTATGAATCCTTCATATTGTTTCATGTGCATCGGTCTTTCTCAGGTTGAGCATGAAAAAATAGAGAAGGGAGATGAGTTTGTAACGGTTCCTTCCGCAGAATTAAAACGACTGCGAGTGGATGCATACCCATACCTCATGTAGCGGTCTACATGATGAGTTATTATCCCTATCGTTTTGTAATGAATTATAAGGGCGGAGTTGATGACCCATACGCCCGGAAGATTTTATATACTTTTAATTCTCCCCGCTCGCACAAAGGTTATATGGCAACCTATGTGTCCGAGGAACATTTCGAGCATCGGTTTAATATTAAAAAGAGTACGTATATCTTGCTGCGTCGAAAGGCGATGCAAGAGAACCCAAACCTCGAACACCAGATTCAAGAGAGGTTCATCCAATTATATCCTTATTTTGAATAACGTATGGACGAAGTGCGCATATATCACACCCCGTTGGGGGGCAAAGCCTGGTGGGCAACCTTGGTGATGCTGGTGCTCTTTGGCGTTTTCGTATGGATTTTGGTGGATTACCCTATTGTTAGTAACCCTGGGGTGATATGGTTCTGTCTGATTGCCACCGGCATTATGGGGCTGTTCTTTCCCTTGGTTGCCTTGTGGGAGCGGTTGGCACAACGTCCGGCCGTGACTGTCTTGAAGGACAGGATTATATGCCATGCACTTTGGAAAACGCACATATACCGCTTTGCCGACGTTGAAGGGTTTAGGTACTACAAGATGGACTTGGGTCGGACAAGCCAGGAGTTTGTCACCATCCACTTTTACAAGCAGGTGTCAGAGCGGAAGTTGCAGGATGCTTCAAAGTTTGCACGTGCCATAAGACAGTTCAACACAAGGCTCTCAGGTTCGCAGGAGTCCATCGGGGCTTCAACCTTGACTATGAAACCACAGGCGTTGTGTGACCTGCTGAATCAAAGACTGAAAGAATACAAGAAAGGTTGATAGCCTATGACGACAGAACAGGAACAGGCCTTGCAACTGGCCACCGAAGCGGGACACATCCTTCTCGAAAACGGCGCGGAAATTAGCCGTGTGGAGGAGACTATGACCCGCATAGCCTCGGCTTACGGCGTGGAGGACGAGAGTTTCTTTGTGCTGAGCAACGGCATCATTGCCACTGGTCAGCACTATGCTCGCGCCGAGTTTATCCCGATTAAGGGCACGCAGCTGTCTCGTGTGGTGGAGGTGAACCAGTTGAGCCGCGACGTGTGCGACGGCCGGTGCTCCCTGGACCAGTTGTCCTCCCGGTTGGATGCTATCCGCCATAGCACAGCAAAGCCTTGGTGGGAGCAGATAGTGGGCATTGCGGTGGGCGTTTCGGCCTTCAGCCTGCTCTTTGGCGGCAGCTTGATGGATGCGGCCATTACGTTTGCAGTAGGGGTGCTGCTGGGTTGCTTTATGACATTCTTGATGCCCCACATGTCGCGCTTTTTTGGCAACGTGGTGGGTGGTTTGGTTGGTGGTATGCTTTGCATTGTGGCCTCTCGGTTGGGGCTGGGCGAGCACCTGCCCAATATGATTATTGGCACCATCATTGCCCTGGTGCCGGGGGTTCCGTTCACCAACGGCATTCGCGACATTGCCCATGAGGACTATATTGCCGGGGCCACCCGTATGCTGGATGCCTTTATGATGTTTCTCTGTATTGCCTTAGGCGTGTGTCTGGCATTCATCATAGACGGACGACTGCATCATGGGCTACTGCAGTTGGGGGCGCCCGCTGTGGACTACTATGCGGCAGGCTGGGTTTTCCAGTTGCCAGCCGCATTGCTGGGCACTATCGGTTTTTCGGTACTCTTTGGGGCTCCGCGCCGCTTCTATGTGGGGTGCGGAATCTGTGGTATGGCGGGTTGGGCGTTATTCCTGTTGCTCAATGGCGATATGCGGGTGGCACTGTTCCATCTTTCACCTGCCGAGTCGGCTCTGTTTGCCGCCATGCTGGTGGCTTTGCTGTCGCAATTGATGGCACAAAAGTGGCACTGCCCCACGACGTTGTATCTTATCTGCGGCATCATACCTTTGGTGCCGGGAGGGGCTATCTTCTGGACGGCCTATTATATGGTAGCCAGCCGATTGGGCATGGTTGCCGCCACGGGTTTTGTGGCCATCAAGGTGACTATCGCCATTGCGGTGGGCATTATACTGGCAGGCGGAATAGTGCGCATTGCAACTTCACTGAATAAAATGAGAATTAGTAATAAAGTAAAAGGTAAAACTAAAAACTAAAAGGTGGGCGGGAACCGCGATAACTATTAACTAATCACTATTAACTAATGGGGACTTCTATAAATCACCCAGAAGGGGTGAGACTATTAATAACACGGTACAAGCCGAAGGCGCAGTGCCGTGATACTCAGACGTCAGTAAACTGCGTCCCGACGGGACGCGACAATGGAAACAAATAAATAGAACACACCTAATATAGAATATGGCAAAAGCAAGAACCTTTTATTACTGTCGCGAATGTGGCTACCAGAGTAGCAGCTGGTTGGGCAAATGCCCCGCCTGCGGCAAGTGGAATACTTTTGACGAGGAGGTGGTGCAGAAAGAGATTACCGGCAGTAAACAGAAGTCTAAGGGCAGCACCACAAGTGCGCCCAAACTCATCCAGCACGTTACCTATAGCGAGACGCAGCGGATGCCCACCCATTGTGCCGAATTTGACCGAGTGCTGGGTGGCGGCATTGTGCCGGGGTCGCTGTTGCTGATTGGCGGAGAACCGGGCATTGGCAAGAGTACGCTTTTGTTGCAGACGGCTTTGGCTATCAAGGACCGCAAGATACTCTATGTAAGTGGCGAGGAGAGCGAAGAACAGATTAAGATGCGGGCCGACCGCGTGGAGTCGGCTCCGGCAAGTAACTTCGATGGTGAGGCGGGCTGCTATGTGGTGAGCGAGACTTCCATGGAACGCATTTTTGAGCATATCGATGCTGTGCAACCCGAGCTGGTGATTGTCGACTCCATTCAGACGGTGAATACAGAAGCCATCGAGTCGGGCAGCGGCAGCATTTCGCAGATAAGAGAGTGCACCACTCAGTTTCAGCGTTATGCCAAGGAGAGCGGGGTGCCGGTGCTGTTGGTGGGCCACATTACTAAGGACGGCACGTTGGCAGGGCCCAAGGTGATGGAGCATATTGTGGATGCGGTGCTGCAGTTTGAAGGCGACCGCAATTACGGTTTCCGCATCCTACGGGCACTGAAGAACCGCTTTGGCTCTACGGCCGAAATCGGCATTTTCGAGATGCGGGGCAGCGGCCTTTGCGAGGTTTCCAATCCATCCGAACTGCTCTTGGCTCACCGCGATGAGGAGTTGAGCGGTGCCGCCGTGGCCGCCACATTGGAGGGAGTGCGCCCGATGTTTATAGAGGTGCAGTCGTTGGTGAGCAGCGCCGTCTACGGCACACCGCAGCGCAATGCCAACGGGTTTGACATGCGGCGCATGAGTATGCTGCTTGCCGTGCTGGAGAAACGCTGCGGCTTCAAATTGGGGGCCAAAGATGTCTTCCTCAATATGGCTGGAGGCATGCGGGTCAACGACCCCGCCATGGATTTGGCGGTGGCGTGCAGCATCCTCTCCAGCAATGTCGATATGCCTATCTCACCTCGTTTTTGCTTTGCCGCCGAGCTGGGCCTCAGTGGCGAGGTGCGCCCCGTGAGCCGGGTGGAGCAGCGCATCAGCGAGGCCGCACGCTTAGGATTTGAAAAGATTTTTGTTTCCAAATATGATGCCAAGTCGGTTGACCGCGCCCGATACAGGATTCAGATTGTGCCGGTGAGCGTTATCGAGGAGGCTTTTAGAGAATTATTTGCATAGAAAGATGAAACACCATACTTATTTTACCGAAGGCACTTGCAGTGCTGTGATTGAGTTTGATATTGATGACGATAACACACTTCACAATGTCCATTTTGTGGGTGGTTGCAACGGCAACCTCCAGGGAATTGGCAAACTGGTGGAGGGCATGGATGCCCGCACGGTGGTTGACCGTTTAGAAGGCATACGCTGCGGTTTCAAGGAGACTTCCTGCCCCGACCAACTCACTCGCGCCATCCGAGAGGTGATGGGATAGATGGAAGCAGCATTAATTCTTAATTCAGTACCCCGCTCATGACTCTCACCCCAGAACAGCGACGGCGATGCATGCAGGCCAATCGCAGTACCGGCACTAAGCCCGAAAGAATGCTGGCGAGGGAATTGTGGCGCAGGGGCTATCGCTACCGTAAGAATGTCCGCAGCGTTCCAGGAACACCTGACATCTGTTTCAAAAGCAGGAAGGTGGCAGTGTTTGTGGATGGCGATTTCTGGCATGGGCGCGACTAGGAGCGGGCACGGCAGCGGATTAAGAGCAATCGGGAGTTCTGGTATGCCAAGATCGAGCGCAATATGGCACGCGACCTCCGTACCGACCAGCGGCTACAGGCCCGTGGCTGGCGGGTGTTGCGTTTCTGGGCAAGCGAAGTGATGAAGCACCTTTCCGAGTGTGCCGACCGGGTGGAAGAGGTGCTCCGTGAGGAGCAAATCCATCGTTTGCACCGCATCTATCAGTACGATACCCAATATGATAACATGTTAGACATTGCGGCTGAAGAGGAAATGGACGACGTTTAGCGTTTGAGTCGGTTGCGGTGGGGATGGCTATCGGTTTATGAATACTACCACTCTTTCGCCCTGCACCTCAAAGCTTTCCCCAATGGCCTCGTTCAGTGTGGCCTCCCACAGCCATTGGAAGCAGCGGTTTTCAATGGGGTACACCAGCCCTGTGGCGCTCACGGGTTCGTTGGGCTTGAGGGCGAAGAGGCTTATCTGCTGGCCTTTGTGCGAGGGGAACTTCCGCTGCCCGTTGACAGGATAGAAAGTGCCATAGTCGCCAGGCATGGCAAAGTCCATTTCGGGGTACATCTCGGCATAGTATGCTAGTAGGGAAATATTACCCACGGTGTGGTCTTCGCGTTTGCCAGTGGCCCCGAGGATGTCCACATGCATTTTTTCCCCCTTCAAGTGGCGGGTCTTTTCGTCCACATAGCGCACAGCCTTGGTCAGGTCGTTGAACTCCTGCTCGGTAATGGTGTGGTGGTCAATTCCCAGCCCTTCGTGTTCAGCTTCTCGCAGCAGGGCGGGGGAGAGGGAGTCGCCGTCGCCTACCACCGAGACCTGTTGTTGCACGGGGCGGGGCATCTGCTGCCGCAGCCAGTGGAGATATTTTTCCAAAGCCCCGTCGCAGCACACCACCCAGTCGGCGTTGCTGAGCAGCCCCAGCACAGGGGGAAGTGTGGGAAAGATGCCATTGGCTATAATTATGATATTCATCTAGGTATAAAGCTGTTTCAATTTTTTTAGCAGTCGCAAAGGTACAAAAAAAACTTCAATTTCAAAAAAATATTGTACCTTTGCACAATCAAAAGTGACTTCGTCCGTTATTGTTATAAACTACAACGAAAAAGAAAAAATGAAAAGACTCGCTTTAGTTCTTGTTGCTTTCGTCATGGCCCAGTGTGCTATGGCCCAGCAGTTTTCTCTCCCGATTCTTCCCGAGAAGATGTGGCCTTCAGAGTATGCCAATTACGAGGCCGACGTGCTCAATTGCTGCGACTATCTGCTTGGTACCGACCCCACTTTCAATGGCCCTAAGCATGACGAATGCGCCTCTTTCCTTGTCCGATGGGTCTCTGGCAGTCCCAAAATGTCAGTAGTGATAAGCGAAAAACTGGTCGACTCCAAGAAGCCCGACCTGCTTATTGCCTACATAGCCGGCTGGACCCGCCATGCCCTCAAAAATCCCGATGATGCAGGTCTGCTTTGTGCCAATGTGGCCGTGGAGGATATGCTCAATTATTATTATGCCCACAGAGATGTGATAGGCAAGTCAAGACTCACCAACAAACTGCTCAAGAAGCAGCAGAGAGGACAGCTGGCCTCCTATATCACCCAGTCGTTGGTTCAATAGTTGTTGATGCTGCGCCATTTAGCTGCCATATTTCTTTGCGCGATGCTCTTTTCCGCCTGTGCGGAAAGTGATAGTCCGTTCCCCTATCGAGCCAATCTGCCCACTGATTTCAACCTCAATCAGGAGCCGGAGGTGTTGGGCCAAATGCTTGGACCAGTGGCTTCATTTACTTACGAGCTTTTCAGCGATCAGGACGACGGCCTCCTCATACAGCGGCTGGGCTGTTTCGATCCCTTAGGGCATATCGGCGACTATTACCTTCGCGACCGCAGCAACACCATGCGCTATCATTTTGAATACGACTCCCTGGGTCGCCGAACGGAAGAGTTCTGCTACATTGACTCAGCAGGCAAGCCCTACGGCAGCCTGATAACCCCCTATGTCCACACGACTTATAGCTATAGTCGTAATGGCCGCCGTTGCAAGGCCCAGATTAAAGGCCCTGATGGCCGCAAATATACGTTCCGTCTCCGTTTTAACGACCAAGGCCAACTGACAAAGTATATCTTCCCCGACGGTTCGCGCTTTAGCTATGTGTATGATGCCAATGGCCTCTTGACCAAGTGGTTGAACCCGGATGCCTCGGTGGAGGAATATACAGCACCGGAACGTCCCCTACCGCTAATCCTCGACAGTTTGGGACGAGTGTTGGAGGAAAAGGTGTCTGATGCCGACGGCCTTGTCATGGCCTATTATGTCTATGACGACCACAGCAACTGGGTGCGCCGTACTACCATTGGCGAGCGTAGCCCATCCAAACTTGAAGTAAGAACTTTTGATTATTATAATTAACAGAATATGAAAAAGAAACTGATTTTACTTTCCATTTGCTTTGCCATGCTAGGCGTGGCCTGCAACAACTCCAAAGAGGAGGTTGCTTCTTTCGATTTCAACAACACCTGCTGGTTCGACGGTTATGAGTTTTTCGTCGGCGGCAGCGACACCGTAGCTACTAATGTGTTCAATTTCGCCGGCGGCACCCTCCATGAGGGGGGCTCTACTTTCTCGCTGCGGCAAGTGGCCTTAGACACATTTGTCATCCAGCCCACAACAGGCACGACATGGGTGGCCGTGGGTGTAGAGGGTGACACCGTGGTGCGCGAGCCTTTCGGCAATCTCTCCATGCTGGTCTGCCACCGTCCCAACGACCCCGAGTGTGACACCCTTTGGCAGTACGACCCGGGCAATCTGTCCCCGATACAGGCCTACGAACAGTTGCTCCTTCAGAAACGTATCAACTCTATTACCGGCACCTATTACGATGCCAAGAAGAAACTGACCTATCAGTTCTTCGACACCTTCTTGGTTCGCACCAACGACAAAGGCGTGGCCGACACACAGTCTTTCCATTTCTTCTACTCTTTCGACATGCCCAGCCATATCCTGCAACTCTCCAACGCCGACCAGCTCTGGTATGAGCTCACTCCCAAGGGCATGGACCTCTACGACATCAAGTACTGGAAGCAAGAAGAGGATTTCACCCGCGAGTCCCTCATCGCCCAACTCGAACGACAGCAATAATTTGCCTTCTCGATACTATCTATATCAAGACAGCCACTGCCCGCAGCAGTGGCTTTTCTATTATAGGAGTTTCCCTAGCAGCCAATATCGGCATGTTGTGGGTCAGAACTATCAGTTCGATGGTTAATTCTATTGGGCTGTCTGTCTCTGAGCCATGGTTAGTTAGTTCATCCTTAAAAATACATTAAATACTATTGGTGTCCGATAAAACTTTTTGGTTCATCATAAAAATGCGTAGGTAGGTTAAGAGAATTTGAAGTCGTGCAGAGCGAGAAGGCGAAGCGTGAAGTATCGGTCGGGAGGAGGCCTGCTGGGGGCGTTTAGGGCAGGCGGGTGACGATTTCTTTGTAGCCGATGGAGCGGAGGAAGTCTTCGCAGCCTTCGGTACGGAGGAGGTCGTCGGGGGCGTGGGCATCGGTGCTGACGATGACGGGGATGCCCAGCTCGTTCATGTGGCGGATGGTGCTGCGGCCGGGATAGTAGTCGTTGTGGCGGCCCTTGTAGATGCCGCGGGTGTTTATCTCGCAGATGCAGCCGGTCTCCTTGATAAGCTCCATCGTCTCGTACATCAGGTCGCGGAACCAAGGCTCGTCGTAGTGGAAGTATCGGTCGCGGTTGTGCATCACCACCTTGTCGAAATGTCCCACGATGGTGGGCCGCTGGCTTTCTATCATGGCGTTGTTCTGATAGAAAAAGGCCTTCACGGCGCGGCGGATGTCGCCGCCGAAATGGCGTTGCAGGCCGTCGTCGTAGGTCTCGTAGTGCGGCCCGTCGATCATCCACAGGTGCTGTGCCGCCTCGGCGGGATGGGCGCGCAGCTCCTCGATGCTGTCGGGGTTGGGGATGAGATGGATGCTGCCGATGGTGTATTCCAGTCCGCCCTGTTCAATCAGTGGGCCGAAATCCTCCAGCAGTCCTGGCACGTAGTCAATCTCCAGTCCCAAACGGATCTCTATCCGTCCGGCGTATTCCTGTTGCAGGGCGCGGACGGTGTTGCAGTATTCCACGTACTTGTCGTCTTTGATGGAGAAAGTGTTCTCATAGGGTAGGGGCGCATGACCCGAGAAGCCCAAATATTTCATGCCGTGCGCCACGGCAAACTCCACCATCTCGCGTGGCGAAGCCTTACCGTCGCAGTAGTTGGAATGGGTGTGGTAGTTAGAAAGCATAAACGACACTTAAAGAAAGTCTGAGGTTGCCCACGGGCTGAGGGTAGCCGGCATAGGTGTATTCGGCCTCGCCGGTGAAGGACAGCCCTTTCTGGATGGTATAGGTGAGGCGGGGCTGCACGCGCCAGAGATATTCGAGGTCGTGGCCACGTCCCAGGTAGGTATAGGTACGGTTCAAGGCGGAGGCGTGGTCGGTGCCGTCCATATTCTGGGCGTAGCCCATAAACAGTCCGGGCCGCCAGTTGCCGTGGTTTTTCTCTATGTCCACCCACACGGTGTTGAAATGCCAGTCGTAGGCATCGTAGTAGCGTCCCATGGCATCCGTCACCAGCACATATCCTCCCAACGAGCAGCCCTCGTAGAGGCTGTTGTTTAGCAAGGTCTGTGCCTTGAGGGTGACATGGTCAAAGCGGTAGCTGCCGAAGAGGGAGAAAGTGGGCGAGCTGTAGAGGTGCTGCCCCACGGCCCTGCCGGTGGTGTTGACCATGGGCTGGATGGTCTTGAGGTTGGCGGCTGCGCCCATAAAGAGGCGGTCCTTGCGGTAGCGCAGTTGGGCGGTGAACTCGGGCACTAGGCTGTGGCGGGCAAAGAGGGTGCTGCTCTGCGGCGTGCCGTTGAGCAGTCCCTGGCTCATGTTGTCCAGCTGCCACTGTGCCACACCCACGGCCTCCCAGTTGCCTGTGCGGTAGGTGTAGCGCACTTGGGGTTGGCGGGCATAACAGTGGAACGGTGCCCCCATGTTCAGGGGGTTGGTCATGGGCATGATTTCGTGCACCACCATGGCATACCAGTATTGCCCCGCCAGCAGGCTGTGCTTGCCCCAGTCGAGGGTGAGGTAGGCGTGGCGCAGCCGCAGGTTGTTGATGGTGGCGTTGGTGGCACCGGTGAAGTCGCCTTCGAGGTAGGCGCTGGTCTTGGCCCCCAACATGTCGGGACCCTTCACCCGCAGTCCTAGGCGTGCGGTGATGGCCAGCATATTGGCCTGCCATCCGTCGTTGACGTCGTTGCCATAGCTGTCGAGGTTGATGGGTTTGGGGTAGAAAAGCATCATGTCCTCGCGGCCGCCCACCACGCTGCGGCTGTCGGCATAGTAGTGAGGGTTGACAAAGCCGTGGAAGTCAAAGGAGAAACCTTCCTGCGCCCTGACCGCTCCGAGCATTCCGAGTAATCCGAGAATAACTATAAACTTCTTCATTTCTTGCTACCTCCTGCCAAAGCCAAGATGAGACCTAACGCCACGCCCAGCAAGGCTGCAAAGAGCACCTGGAAGGTGGGGGGCAGGATGAAGGTGATGGTGTGGGCCGGGAACCAGAAGAGGGGGATGGTCTTCTTGAAGACCACGTTCCACTGCACGTCCCAGTTTATCTTCTCGCGGAAGATTTCGCGCATCTTCATCGGGCGCAGCAGGCCGCGCACCGTGCCGCCGTTGTCGAGAATGTGGATGTCGGTGCATTTGTGGAAAGTCATCATCACCGGGGCGAAGATGGTGTTCATCAGCACGCTGACAGCAAAGGCAATGCCCAGTTTGCCCCAGGTGAGTTCCGAGGCTTTGAAGATGGCAGCCAGGGCTCCTTTCTCGCAGCTGCCCACAGCTTCAAGGAAAGCGGGCACGCCGCTCTTGAAGATAATCATGGCCATAGCGATGCACATGCCCAGGAAACCCCACACCATCATGCGGGGCACGATGCCGAAGCCCTTCTTGTTGTACACCCCTTCGCGGATGCGCAGGGCCAGCATTTCGCCAAAGGTGGCCAGGATGGCAAACTTGAAGAATGCCATGATGAAGGGATGGGCCGCCGTGGAGGCCTCAAACCAAGCAAAGAATCCCGTGGCAGGGATAAAGAACGGGGCCAGCACGACCACCACAATCAGAATAACAATCCAGTCAGTTTTTTTCATGTAACTATAAATTTCAAATTATTAATTTATCTATCTTTATCAAATCTATTTTTCTCAATCCGCTCTATTCCCCGCTCTATAGTGTCACTGTCAGCTCTATGCGGTCAGTGCGTTTCCATTCGGTCATCTCCTGAATGTTTTCGTCGAAATGCCGCAGCCAGAAAGGATCAATCTCAATCTCAAAAGGCACAGTTGAATTCTCATCGGCCAACACCACTTTCTGATAGCCTATCAGGCTCTTTTGGGGTCCCTTGGGGTCGTCCAGATTGGTCATGAACACCTTCACCACTGTGGTGCCTGCCGCAGTGGTGCGCGGGGTCTTTTGTGGCAGGCGTTTCACCGTGCCGGTCACCCTCATGCGGTCCCAGTCAACTTCGTATGTCTCAATTTCGGCCTGGGCGTAGTTGAGGCCGAAGCCAAAGGGGTAGAGAGGCTCGCTGTCGTCCATGTAGCGGTAGGTGCGTCCCGCCATGTCGTAGCTGGCAAAGTCGGGCAGCTGTTCGGTGGAGCGGTACCACGTCACCGGCAGACGGCCAAAGCAGTCGTACTCTCCGGCCAGACTGGCGGCAATGGCTTCGCCCATGGCCTCGCCACCATACCAGCAGGCCATAATGGCCTCGCAGTGTTGCGCCTTCTTGTCCAGTGCAACAGCACTGCTGCTGCATAGGAGCAGCACCACCGGTTTGCCCTTGCGCTGCAGTTTGTGCAATTCTTTATTTTGTGCTTCGGGCAGTTCGATGATTGTGCGGTCGCCTTTGTAAAAACCGGGCACGTCCACCTGCAGTTCCTCGCCCTCCAGTTGGGGGCTTAGGCCTCCGGCATAGACTATCACGTCGGCCTTGCCTGGTTTGCTCACCAGGGTGAAGTGGTTGGCCAGTCCTTCGCGGATGCTGACTGTGTGGCGCGGGGTGCCGTTATAGTTGCCTTGTGGCATGAGGGTGTCTTCGGCGTTGGGGCCGGCCAGGTATATTTTGGTCTTCTCTTTCAGTGGCAGCAGGTCGTCCTCGTTGCGCAGCAGCACCAGGCTTTCGGCACAAGCACGAGCGGGGTCAACATCGGCGGCGGGCAGCTCGCGGGGGTCGTCCAGCTCGGCACGTAGGCGTGTGCGCAGGATGCGGCGCACGTGCTGGTTGACCTTATGTTCGGATATGTAGCCCGAGTCCACCGCCGTGTGCAGGGCCTGCAAGCCGCTGCCGCATTCCAGGTCCACCTCCGAGCCAAAGGCATCGGCCGCCGTGGCGGCAGCGGTGGGGTGGGTGCGGTGGCGCGGAATGACGGTGTCGCGTTCCCAGCAGTCGTTCAGGGCCCAGCAGTCGGTGACCAGCAGCCCGTCGAAGTGCCATTTGTGGCGCAGGATGTCTACCAGTAGTTCCTTGTTGGTGCAGCAGGGACTGCCGTTCAGTCGGTTGTAGCCGCACATCACCTGCTGCACGTCGCTGTTGCGCACGATGTACTCAAAGGCAGGCAAATAGGTGGTCCACAAGTCGCGGGGACTTACGCGCGAGTCGAATTCGTGCCGCACCCCCTCGGGACCGCTGTGCACGGCCAGGTGCTTGATGCAGGCGGCTGCGGTCAGCGGCTCGGGATAGTGTGGCTGTGGGTGTCCTTGCCTATAGGGCATGTAGCTGTGCTGTAGTCCGTTGACGCAGGCCAGCCCCATGGTGGCGGTGAGGTAGGGGTCCTCGCCGTAGGTCTCCATGCCGCGGCCCCAGCGGGGGTCGCGGAAGAGGTTGATGTTGGGGGTGAAGAAGGTCAGCCCCGTGTAGTCGGTGGGCTCGCGCAGGGCCACGCAGGTGTCGCTGCGGCGGGCTTCGACATACTTGACGTTGGCCTCGATGGCCACCTCGGAGAAGATGTGGAACACCATGGGAGTGTTGAAAGTGGCCGCCAGGGCCACGGGGGTGGGCCACACGGTGGCGTAGCCGTTGCGGCCCACGCCATGCAAGGCCTCGTTCCACCAGCTGTAGGCCGGCAGTCCCAAAGATGGGATGGCGTGGTTGCGGTGTTCCATAAGGCTCAGCTTCTCGTCGAGGGTGAGTCGCGAAAGCAAGTCTTCAACGCGCTCGTTGACACTGAGCGAGGTGTCCTGGAAAGGGAAGTTCTGCGCTTGCAGCGCAGTGCTACACACGATAATTGTTATTAAAAAGAATATTTTTTTCATGTTGCAAATGTACGAAAAAAAATTGACGTATTCGTTTTTTGCGCAATGTGAGTTTCCTGTCCGCTACATTTCGAAGCCCCATGACTGTCGCCAACCCCTAGTGATTGCGCCCTTTAGACCTGTGCCCGCGCCCCTGCATCTACTCTTGGCAAACACTGCCCACCCGCTCACAAAGCCTTGGAATAACGGCTCGGTTTTGGCTGGGAAGCGAAAGTGATACGGGGCTGAGGCGACCGTGCCCAATTCTGTGAATGCGGGGTTAAGGTTTGCCATCAGATGAAATTGTTTGCAGGCCGAAGATTTATACGAGGCGTTGCCATCCGGCTAAATGTGTCTACGCCCTCTGAGGACAGGTATAAGAGGCAGCCTTGGAAGTGACAACAGAAAGCGGGTGTAAAAGTGTATTATCTATTCCTAGTAAGGGTGTTTTTGCAGTCACGAATGAGAAGGAAAAATGTGGATTAAATATTTTTAACTTTGTGTAACTAATTGATAATCATTTTTTTTTTTTGAACCGTTTTTTTGTCATTGGCTAAAATAAATAATTCATAATGCCTTTTTTTTTGTAATTTTGCAACAGATTTATTGTATTTACTCACTAATAATAAAATTGCACACATTTATGAGAAACGAAAACGCAGTGCGGCCCTACGAAAAACCATCGGTCAAAGTGGTGACCTTTATGGTTGAAGAGGGCTTTGGCAGCATTCTGGGTGGAACCCCAAGTGATGGCCTCATCACCTTTGGCGGTTCCCCAGAGTTGGGTTTGATGAACCATGGTGCAGGCGACCATTCGGGTCTGGGCCAGTACCAAAGTGGTGGAAACATTTTTGGTGAAACCGTAGGTGATTAACAAGTTTACATGTAATTAGAACTATGAAGACTATGAAAAAAGGATTATTGTCAATCGTTGGCGTGGCACTGTTGTCCGCGCTAGTATTAAGTTCGTGCCAGAAGGACCACGACACGGTGAGCCTCAAGGCCACGATAAACACCTACCGCCCCACTGGCAAGGATGCCAAGACCTATATCGACAACAACCGCTATGTCAACTGGAGTAGTGATAACGATAACTGCGATAAAGTGAATATAAACGGAACCGACTACACTGTGCGTGTGACTGGCACGGGCAACGACCGCGTGGCCAAAATAGAAGGTGTGACGGTGCCTGAAAACAATGGCGACTACTTTGCCTACTATCCCGCTGGCCGCGTTTTGACCAATAATGCCAATGGCTGGCCGCAGGTGCTGCTGCCGCAGGTGCAGAACTACCGCACCGATGCCAGCGGCAACCAGATAGTGGAGGCCCCTATGGCGGCCTGGTGCAGCGGCACCCAGTCGACCCCTGCGCTCAACTTCACCAACCTCTGCGCCCTGCTGAAGATTGAGCTGCCCTCCAATTTTAACATAAGTCAAAACGAGGTGGCCTACATCACGGTGAGCAGCAGCAACAAACCCTTGTGGGGCAAAGCCACCATCAGCGGCACTACCGAACCAGAGCTGAGTGGCCTGAGCCTTGCGGACCTCAGCACCAACGACAAAAGCGTCACGCTGGATTTCACCAACAACGGCCTGCATGGCAGCGACGGCAACAGCAGTACCAGCACCAGTGGCGCCGCCAGCGGAGTGCGCAGCCGTGGACCTTTCTACATTGTATTGCCCCCAGCAACCAACGTGAGCGGATTGACGGTGGACATTTATGTGTTCAACTCCACCGCCAACAACAACCGCCGCACTGTACACCTCTACAGCAAGACGGGCACCACCAGCATTTCGATTGTCAGTAACCTGATGTACGACACCGGCGGCGACCTGCCTACCACTCCCCAAGTGGTACCCGATGTGCCCTATCCCAGCCTAGGATCCGGAGAGTTCTCGGTAGGTCAGAACAAGAAAGTGCGCTTTGCTACGGGCAACTTGCAGTATCTGGCTAGCACTGGAACCTGGCGCTTTGCACCCAACCAGTGGACCGTCATCGGCAATGCTGCAGGCAACAACACTCCTTCAGCAAACCGCAGCACCCAGACCGAGTGGATTGACCTTTTCGGCTACGGAACCAGTGGGGTTAACTATCAGCCATGGATTACAACTAGCCAAAGTAGCAGTAATAGTAGTTCCTATGCCCAAGGCAATATAAACAATACCGTCGATGACTGGGGCGTAAACGAGATTTCTAATGGTGGCAACCAGCCTAACAAATGGCGCACACTAACTAAAGGTGAGTGGGAATACTTGTGCAATAGTAGAAGTAATCATAATCATCTGCATATTCAAAGTGCCAAAGTGCATAATGTACAAGGTAATATCTTTTTGCCCGATGATTTTCCATACAGCCAATATGAATCTACTTTCAATTGGGATTGGAATCTTGATAATCTGCAAGATGATCAATGGAATGAGTTGGAATCACTAGGTGCATTATTTATACCGAGAACAGGTAGAAGAGCAGGCACAAGTGTAAGCAACGTAACCAAATACGGGTATTATTGGACTAGTTCTTGGGATAATTGGAATGGGTTCCCTTGGACCCTTACCATTCAAGATGGTGAGGACTATATGAGTGTACGCGATTACAATAACACCCGCGGCAATGCCGTCCGTTTGGTGCGCGACGTGAACTAATCCACCCCATACTGAGTTGCCCCCAGCCTAATGGCGGGGTGGCAACAAGAAAGGGCCCGGCCATGATGAATGGTGCGGACCCTTTTTGTTCTGTTTGTTGTGGAGAGGGGGTTGGCAGTTATGCCCAACGGCCTCTGGCGAGCGGTCTAATGGAAGGGGAGGTAGATGACCTTCTTGGTTTGGAAGTATTCTTCCTCGAAGAAGTCGGAGATGTCCCAGGTGCGGACTTTCTTGCGGAAGGGGAATAGCTCGTCGGTGAGGTCGCCGCCTTTGAGATAGAGGATGCCGTTGCGGAGGTGGTGGTAGTGGATGTCGGAGACCTTGCCACGCACCCACTGGGTGAACTGGCTGAGGTCGGTGACGGCGCGCGAGACGATGAAGTCGAAGTCGCCCTGCACCTGCTCGGCACGGATTTGCTCGGCACGGACATTCTTCAGTCCCAGCGATTCGGCCACGTTCTGCACCACCTTGATTTTCTTGCCGATGGAGTCGACAAGGTAGAAGTTGCTGTGGGGGAAGAGGATGGCCAGGGGTATGCCGGGGAAGCCGCCGCCGGTGCCCACGTCGAGGATGTCGGCCTGGGTTTTGAAGGGCTGCACTTTGGCGATGGCAAGGCTGTGGAGGACGTGGTGCTGGTAGAAGTTGGCCATGTCCTTGCGCGAGATGACGTTGATCTTGGCGTTCCAGTCTTCATATAAAGGCAACAGAGCGGCAAATTGTTCTCTCTGCCGCTCTGTGAGTTCTGGAAAATATTTGAGTATTAATTCCATCAATAATATTGCTCCGGTTGGAAGGATTAGAGATAGGACTGGAGGTGCTTGCTCTTGCTGCTGACGCGGAGGCGCTTGATGCCTTTCTCCTTGATTTGGCGCACACGCTCGCGGGTGAGGCCGAACTTCATGGCTATCTCGTCGAGACTGAGGGCATGGGGCATGCCGATGCCGAAGTACATCTTGATGACCTCGCGCTCATACTCGGTGAGGGTGGCCAGGGCGCGCTCAATTTCCTGCGAGAGTGATTCCTGCATGAGGGCACTGTCGGTGGGAGGGGTGTCTTCGTTGGGCAAGACATCGACAAAGTTGACGTCTTCGTCGGCCACGAGAGGGGCATCAATAGAGATGTGGCGGCCTGAGATGCCAAGGATGCTTTTGATTTTGTCCTCGGGGATGTCGAGCATGTCGGCCAGTTCTTCCTCTGATGGGGGACGCTCCAGCTCCTGTTCCAGGCGCGATATTTCTTTTTTGAGTTTGTTGAGGGCCCCCAGCTGGTTGGAGGGCAGGCGCACGATGCGGGAGTTTTCGGCGATGGCCTGCAGGATGGACTGACGAATCCACCAGACGGCGTAGGAGATGAATTTGAAGCCACGGGTTTCGTCAAAACGTTTGGCAGCCTTGATGAGGCCCACGTTGCCCTCGTTGATAAGGTCGGGGAGGCTGAGGCCTTGGTTCTGGTACTGCTTGGCCACAGAGACGACGAAACGGAGGTTGGCCTTAGTGAGACGGTCCAGAGCTTCTTGGTCGCCGGTTTTGATGCGCTGGGCCAGCTGGACTTCCTCTTCAGGGGTGAGCAACTCTTCGCTGCAAATGTCCTGTAGGTATTTGTCGAGTGACTTGATGTCACGATTGGTGATTGAATGGGTAATCTTTAGTTGTCTCATGACGTAAATTTATTTCCACACTTCTTTTAATACATAACGCAAAAAAGCAAAAAAAGTTTCATGAAAATGGAAAAAAAATTTTATTTATTTTTTAGGGGCAAAAAATGAAAAAAAAATTGTAAATTTGCAACCTCAATAGTAAGTTGACCAACATTATGTTTGAAAGCATTAGTAGTAAGATAGAGAAAGCGTTACACACGCTGCGAGGAAAAGGAAGCATTACCGATATTAACATCGCCGAGACAGTCAAGGAGGTGCGCAAAGCCCTCTTGGATGCCGACGTGAGCTATCCCATTGCAAAAGAATTTACCGACAAGGTGAAGTCTGAGGCCTTGGGGCGCAACGTCATTCAGAGCATCGAGCCCGGCCAGTTGATGGTGAAGATTGTCCACGAAAAGCTGACCGAACTGATGGGCAGCCAGGCGGTGGACATCAATCTGAAGGGCCAGCCCGGTATGCCTGCCATCATCCTGATTGCCGGTCTGCAGGGCTCTGGTAAGACTACTTTCAGCGCCAAGTTGGCCTATTATCTGAAAAACAAGAAGAACAAGAGTGTGGTGCTGGTGGCAGGCGACGTTTATCGTCCGGCCGCTATCAGCCAGTTGCAGACTCTTGGCCAGCAAATACAGGTGCCCGTCTTTACCGAAGAGGGCAACAACGACCCCGTGGACATTGCCAAGAAGGCAGTGAAGGATGCCAAACTGAAGGGGGCCAATGTGGTTATCGTCGATACCGCCGGCCGTTTGGCTGTGGACGAGCAGATGATGGATGAGATCAGCCGTCTGAAAAAGAATTTGCAGCCCCAGGAGACACTTTTTGTGGTGGACTCTATGACGGGTCAGGATGCCGTCAACACGGCCAAGGCATTTAACGACCGCATTGACTATGACGGCGTGGTGCTGACCAAGTTGGATGGCGACACCCGCGGTGGTGCGGCTCTCACTATCCGCTATGCGGTGCAGAAGCCTATCAAGTTTGTCGGTATCGGCGAGAAGATGGATGCCCTCGATGTCTTCCACCCCGACCGTATGGCCAGCCGTATTTTGGGCATGGGCGACGTGGTTTCACTGGTGGAACGCGCACAGGAGCAGTATGACGAGGCCGAGGCCCGCAAGATTCAGAAGAAACTCATCCATAACGAGTATAACTTCGAGGATTTCCTCTCGCAGGTGGGCCAGATTAAGAAAATGGGCAGCATGAAGGACCTTATCGGCATGATTCCCGGCATGGACAAGCTGACCAAGAATGTGGAGATTGGCGACGATGCCTTTGTGCCCATCGAGTCCATCATTGGCAGCATGACCCCCTATGAGCGTCGCAACCCCAGCTGCCTCAACGGGAGCCGCAAGCAGCGCATTGCCGCCGGTAGCGGCCGCAGCATTCAGGAGGTGAACCGCTTTATCAAACAGTTTGAAGACACCCGCAAGATGATGCGCACGGTGAGCACCAAGGGCAAGATTCCCGGCATGCCCAAACGTCGCAGATAGAAAACTTTTTTGTCAACTTTAATAAAACTCAATTTTTTACGATGGTACAGTTACTTGATGGCAAGGCAACGTCCCTGCAGATAAAAGAAGAAATAGCCAATGAGGTGCGTCAGCTGACCGCCAAAGGAATGCGCCCGCCCCACCTGGCAGCCGTGATTGTCGGCACCGATGGTGCCAGTCAGACCTATGTGGCCAATAAGGAAAAATCCAGCCTTGAGGTGGGCTTCACCTCTTCGGTCTACCGCTTCTCCGAACAAACCAGCGAAGAGGAACTGCTCCGCTCCATTGATTTCCTCAACAATGACCCCGATATTGACGGTTTCATCGTGCAGTTGCCCCTGCCTAAGCACATCAACGAACAGCATGTCATCAACGCCATTTCGCCCGACAAGGATGTGGACGGTTTTACCCCCATCAATATCGGACGTATGGTGCTGGGCGAGGATTCCTACGTGCCTGCCACTCCCATGGGCATTTGCACGTTGCTGAAGCGTTATAATATTGAGACAGCGGGTAAGCACTGTGTGGTGCTGGGCCGCAGCAATATTGTGGGCACCCCGATTGCCAATCTGCTTTCGCGCAAAGGCTTCGACTGCACCGTCACCATCTGTCACAGCAAAACAAAAAACCTGGCCGAAATCACCCGTCAGGCCGACATCCTGATTGCTGCCATCGGCAAGCCCGAATTTGTTACGGCCGATATGGTCAAGGAGGGTGCCGTGCTGGTAGATGTGGGCATTCACCGCATCCCCGATGATACCAAAAAGAGCGGTTGTCGCATCATTGGCGATGTGAAACACAGTCAGGTGGATGCCAAATGCAGCTGGGTGACACCTGTGCCCGGCGGCGTGGGACCCCTCACCATTGTCTCCCTCATGGAGAACACTTTGAAGGCCTACTACCGCCATATGAAGAAATAAGGGGACTTCTATAAATTGCCCCAGAGGGGCAAACTCTCAATAATTCCGCACTAATTGTGTGAGGTATACCAAGCAAATACATATTAGCGTGCCGGAGGTGCGCGCTCTCAAAACAAATTTATAGAACTCACCTAATATCTATTGAAACATAATAATAAAAAAGGCATCCCATAATGGGGTGCCTTTTTCATTTCGGCAATATTGATTATTACATGTTGCGGGAGACGCAGACTTTGAAACTGATGGTCTGGCCGTCGCCAAGGGCGAGAGGGTCATAGCCGTCCAAGTCTTGAATGATGAAGGTGACTTTGCCCAGCTCCCACTCAAAGCGCAGGTTTTCGGGCACGATAACCATCTCTTGGTTGCCTTCCTCGTTGGTGATGTAGACTTCCAGAGGGTAGACGAAGGGGAGGGTGTTCCATGCACCAAGGTTGTTCTGCCCGTCGTAGACGTTCCATGCAAAGGCTTGGACAGTGCCGTTGTTAAATACTTCGGCATCAATGGCGGGAATCTCTTTGGTGCAATAGAGATAATTGTTGCTGCCCGGCAGGTTGGCTCCTTCTGTACGGGACCACTCGGCGGGGGTGATGTTGAAACGGAAGGTCTCAATCTGTGAACCGTAGAAGATTTGTTCTTTCGTGCAGCCTGCAAAGAGCAGGAAGGCTGCCATGATGGGTAAGATGATGTGTTTTAATTTCATAGTATTGATGTTTTAATATTCTTTTTTTTGTTATTCACAATGCAAAGATACATTTTTTTTCTCCATAATTTTCCTTTTTGGTGCATATTTTTCCCGAGGGAGACCGGAAAAGGACTCAACGCAGGTGCACCACGGTGATTCCGTCGCCGCCTAGTTCAAGCCGTTCCGAGTGGAACGACTGCACGTCGCGGTTGCCTTGCAGCCATTCGCGAATCATCTGTTTTAGAATGCCGTATCCCTTGCCGTGGAGGATGCGCAGGTCTTTCTCGCTCAGCAGAATGGCGTCGTCGAAGAAGTGCTGCAGGTTATCCAGTGCCTCGTCGGCACGCTGACCCCGGAGGTCGATGGTGGGATTGAAACTTTTGCGTTTCTCATTAATGTCGTCGTAGATGGACTGGAAGCGGTTGTTCTGGTGGCTTATTTTCTCCTGCGGAATGCTCTTCTTGCGTGTGCCGCTGAGCCGATTGAGTGCAATGGTCATGCGTATGCTGTTGCTCTCCACCACGGCTTTCTTGCCTTTCAATTCCACCACCTCGCCAAAGGTTTCCTGCCCGTCGATACGCACAATGCTACCCACCTTGATGGGCACGCTGGCATCGTCGGTTTCAGCCACCAATTTTTGTCCTTTAGCATCGTTAGGCTTCAGGGTGGCCATTTGCAGTTTGGCGTTGGTGCGCTCCTCGTCATGCTTCTCCTGAGCCGAAGCAATGCGTTCGGCCTCGGCTTTCATGCGTTGGCGGGCTTTGAGGGTCTGTTCGCGCTCGGCCTGTGCCGATTTGATGTCACTGATGGTCTGCTCCACCGTGCGGTTGGCATCGGCTATTATCTGTTGTGCTTCTTTGCGGGCAGCACTGAGTATTTCGTATCGTTTGCCTTCCAGTTTGTCGGTCAGCTGTTGATATTTCTGAGTCACTTCGGAGAGGAAGTTGTCTGCCACCTCTAGTTCCTTGCGCTGTCGTACAATCTCTTGTTTGTCCAGCTCTATTTGTTGCAGTTGGTGCTCAAAGTTGAGCATTTCGCCGCCCACCTTCTCGCCGGCTGCTTTCAGTATTTCGGGTGGGAAGCCAATGTTTTGGGCAATCTCGAAGGCAAATGAGCTGCCGGGGTGTCCGATGGAAAGCCGATAGAGGGGTTTCATCTTTTCGGTGTCGAAAAGCATGGCTCCATTGCGTATGCCGGGGTATTTGTCGGCCAGCAGTTTGAGGTCGGCAAAGTGGGTGGTCACCACGCCGTAGGCATGGCGCTTGTACAGTTCCTCCAGCAAAGCCTCTGCTATGGCACATCCCGAGCGGGGCTCGGTGCCGCCTCCAAGTTCGTCCAAAAGGAAGAGTGTGTTGGCATCGGCCACTTCCAGCAGTTTTTTCATACTTTGCAGGTGCGAAGTGTAGGTGCTCAGGTCGTTGTCGATGGACTGCTCGTCGCCTATGTCTATGAAGATGTGGTCAAAAATGCCAAACTCGGAGGTCTCGCGACAGGGCACCAACATGCCGCACTGCAACATGTATTGGATAAGTCCCACGGCCTTCAAGCAGACCGATTTGCCGCCAGCATTGGGGCCAGAGACGATGAGGATATGGGACTCATCGTCGAGGGTTATGTTGAAGGGGACCACCTCGCCTTTGTGGTTGAGGTAGAGTAGGGGATGGCGGGCATCCAACCAGTTGATTTGGGTGATGCTGTCCACGATGGGGCGGCCGGCATGAAGCGTGAGGGCCAGGCGGGCCTTGGCACGGATAAAGTCGATGCGGGCCAGAAACCAATAGGCGTTGATGAGGGCATCCAGCTGGGGACGAATCATGTCGGTGAATCGTGCCAGAATTTTCTGTATCTCATGCCGCTCGGCAAACTCCAATTCGCGCAGGTCGTTGTTCAACTCCACCACCTCTGAGGGTTCCAGATAGGCTGTTTGGCGGGTGGCCGACTCGTCGTGGATGAGTCCCTTTATTTTGCGGCGGTGGGTGTCCAGCATGGGAATGACCATTCGGCCATTGCGGATGGTCACTTCGGCATTCTCGGGTGCCCAGCCCTCGTGTTTGGCGCGGGCCAGTTGCTTGCTTATCTGTATGTCTACGTCAGTCCGCTTGCGGTTGATTTGCCTGCGAATTTCCAGCAGGTCGGGCGAGGCGTTGTCATATATTTCGCCCTTGTCGTCCACAAGCTTGCTGAGGGCTTTGGTGATGGCTGGGTCCAGGTTGACATGTGTGGCCAATTCGTGCAGGTAGGGGTAGCGGATGGGGTCGTCGCGAAGCAGGAAACGCAGGCACTCGACAATGGTGTGCAGCGAACTCTTGAGGTCGAAAAGGGCTTCCAACTCAATGACCGAACCTACTATTTTCAGCCGGATGAGCTCTTCGGTGAGGTCAATGAAGTCTTGCGAGGGGAAACTGTTTTCCAGTACCAGAATTTGGCGGAACTCCTCGGTTTGCTGCAATTCACGCACCACACGGTCGTAGTTGCTGGAGAATGCCATCTCCTGTGTCATCCTGACGGCCAGGCCGTTGGTGCATTCGGCAGCCACCAGTTCGCGTATCTTGGTAAAGCCTAATTTATCTTCGAGGGTCATTTCTTTCGGTTGTATATCAGGGCAAAGGGGTTTTAGTCAAAGTCGAGGTAGAAAGGCCAGTGTTCGCGGAAATGCTCTAGTTTGGCCTTGTCGAGTGTGGCCGTGCGCACTTGTGCCACCTCGGGGTCGCAGGCACTCAGTGCCAGCCCCTTGAAGTCGATGGCGGCCGAGTGTCCAGCATAGGGAATGCCCGTGCCGTCCACCCCGACGCGGTTCACGCCCACGGCATAGGCCTCATTCTCGATGGCGCGGGCGCGTAGGAGGGTGTCCCAGGCGGCTGCGCGACTGCCTGGCCAGTTGGCACAAAGCAGTATCAGGTCGTAGTCGGGTGGGTTGCCGGTGCGGAGCCATTTGGGAAAACGGAGGTCGTAGCAGATGGCCGGTTTGATGCGCCATCCCCGCCACTCGAATATGGAACGGTGCTGTCCCCGTTCCAGCTGGCTGGCCTCGGTGCTGACGCGGAAGGTGTGCCCTTTGTCGTAGTAGCCATAAGAGCCATCAGGGCGCACCCAGTGCAGGCGGTTGTACACCACTGTCTGGCCGGGGTGCAGCTCGCTTTGGTCCTTCACGGTCCAGGTGCCCACAAAGAGGGCATCGTGCTGTTGCGCCATGCGGTGGGCAAATTTCAGGGTAGGGCCGCCAGGCTCCTCGGCCATGGCCGCCATGTTGTCCGAAAAGCCCGTGTTGAAGGTTTCGGGCACAATCAGCATGTCCGCCTGCCCTTCCATTGTGGCAAAGGCTTCCTCCACCAGTCGGTAGTTCTCCTCGGGTGCTTCCCAGGCTATATCTTGTTGGAAGTAGGCCACCCTCAATTCAGGAGCGGCATTGGCACTGTATTCCTCATTGGCTGCATTCATTTCCACACTCTTTTTATTGTTAGTTTTCATGAGTTTTCGGCCAGATGTCGGCGGGCGTCGTCGCGGTCGGCACAGAGTTGGTCTACCAGCTCGGGTATGCTGCCGAACTTCTGCACATCGCGCAGGCGCGAAACGAATTCCACGCTCAGGGTGGTTCCGTAAAGGTCGCCGTCGAAATCAAATATGTTCACCTCAAATACCGGCTTGTCCAGTCCAAAGGTGGGCTGTCCGCCAAAGTTGGCCATGCCCATGCGAATCTCAGAACTGTTTTCCAACTGAACTCTTACGGCATAAACCCCGTCGGCTGGCATCACCTTGGTGGTGTCGTCCAGGCAGACGTTGGCCGTGGGGAAACCCAATTGGCGACCCATTTGTCGCCCCTTGACCACCAGCCCCCACAGGCGGTAATTGTAGCCAAGGAAGTCGGCGGCCAATTCCACGTCTCCCATTTTCAGTGCCTTGCGCACCTGGGTAGAGCTGATATCAATATCGCGAAAGCGCACGGCTGTGTCCACTGCCACGCTCACTCCCAAACTTTTGGCCAGCGAGGGGAGACGGTCGAAATCGTTGTGATGCTTGCTGCCGAACATGTTGTCGTAGCCCAGTACCAGAGCCTTGGCATGGAGCCGTTGCAGCAGTATCTGCTCAAAAAACTGGCAAGCCGAAAGAGCTGCCACTTCTGGGGTGAAGTGGAGCTCCAGCACATGATGTATGCCGAACCTTTCCAAAAGGGCATAGCGCTCCTCGTTGGTGGTGACGCGGTAGAACTGGTTGACGTCCACCCCTCCCACGCCGCCGCCCAGCACTTGGCGCGGATGCAGGTCAAAGGTGACCACCACAGGTGTCAGTCCCAGCCGTGTGGCCTCCTGCCGAAGGATGGCCAGAATGTGCTGGTGGCCTCGGTGCACACCGTCAAACATGCCCACCGTTACCGCTGTCCCCTTCACTAACTCACTAATATTATCTATTTTATATATTGTCATATATATTATTAATAACTTGCAAAGTTACAAAGAATAACCGAATTAACGAAAAGTTTTTTACGCCCTTCCTACCGAGTTGTCCTCTGATCGCGCTATGGCTCACTTTCTACTTATCGTTCTTAATGATGAAAAAAACTAAAGTTTGATGGTGTGACTTCAATAAAATACCTCGGTGAGGCAAACTCTCAATAGCGTTGCATTCAGAGTGTGAGGTATACTAAACAAGCACATATCGGCGTGCCAGACACACGCGCTCTCAGAAACAAATCCAGAGAACCCACTAATATATGCTGGCACTAAGTGGGTAGTGCAATTTGTCGAGTACCACCCAGTCGTCGAGGGGAAGCAGAAACCATCTATTCCAGGATGAATTCTTTAACCCAAATCGGTCGATATGATTTGTGTCAGATTAGTATTCGTTTCGAGCAGATGGGCAGCATCACTGTCGCAGGCGCAGTGGGCTAGATCAAGACAGGGATGTGGCCAAGATGCCGAAAGAAATGCTGACATGGCATAAATAGACCTTGAAGTGATGATATTATGACCATGTGTCGGACTAAAGACCGATTTTGGTTTAAGTCATTAATGCTTGACAACCCTCAGTTATATTACTTGTCGAAAAATTATTTTAGAAAAAAATGTCCAATTAAAAAAAATGTTGTATCTTTGCAACTCGGTTTAAGAACCTAAAAATAGTATTAACAATTTTAAAAACAAACATTTATGCCTTCAAGAATTAGATTACAGCGTCATGGTAAAAAGAATCAGCCTTTCTATCATATCGTTGTTGCGGATGGTCGTGCACCTCGGGATGGTAGATTTATCGAGAAATTAGGCACCTACAATCCTATGACCAACCCCGCCACCATCGTCCTCGATGTTGACAAAGCCGCCCAGTGGCTTAAGAATGGAGCTCAGCCCAGCGACACTTGCCGCCGCATCCTTTCCTACAAGGGTGTCCTGCTCAAACGCCACCTCCAAATTGGTGTTGAGAAAGGCGCTATCAGCCAGGAACAGGCCGACGTGAAGTTCAACGAGTGGCTCCAGGCCAAGGAGAACAAGATTGCTAACGTCAAGAGCGAGGCCGAAAACCAGATGCGCTCTGAGAAGAAAGCCCGTCTCGATGCCGAAAAGAAGTTCAACGAGGCCAAGGCTAACGCCGTTGCCGCTAAGCGCAAGGCCGCTGCTGAGGCTGAAGCTGCCGCCAAGGCCGAAGCTGCTGCTGCCGCCGAGGCAGAGGCTCCTGCTGCCGAAGAGGCTCCCGCCGCTGAATAATCCTTTTCAGATGAATAAAAAAAGCGTGCCCCAGTTACAAAGGACACGCTTTTTTTCGTTGACACAACTTGTCGGACAATAACTTAACACAAAAGAACGATGACCAAAGAAGAATGCTATCAACTGGGCAAAATCACCAAGCCTTGGGGCATCAAGGGCCAGGTGGTTTTCTTCCTCGACGTAGACAGCCCGGAAGACTATGCCGAGTTGGACTCGGCCTTTGTGGAAGTGAAGGGCTCCCTGGTGCCCTACTTTTTCCATCTGGAGAACATCAACGGCAACAAAGCCGTTGTCACTTTTGAAGACCTCAAGCCCGAAGAGGCGCATGCCTTGGTGGGCTGCGACCTATACCTTCCTCTCGATATGTTGCCAAAACTGACTGGAAATCAGTTCTATTTTCACGAGGTGAGAGGGTTTCGCGTGGTAGACGATGTCTACGGCGACATTGGCACCATTCAGACCATCATTGAATATCCAGCCCAGCCACTTTTCCAAATCATCAACGGCGACAAGGAAATTCTTGTCCCAGTTATCGACCCAGTCATAAAACTAGTGGACCGGGAGAATAAAACCATCTATATTACGGCTCCTAATGGGTTGATAGATTTGTATTTGCAGAGTTAGTAACATATTGTTGATATTTATTTTTTTGTATTTTCAAAAGTATATGTACTTTTGCAAATCGAAATAATGTGATAAATATAGTATTAACGTAAACGTCAGCCTTATGGAAAAGAAAGAAGTCACTCCTGAGAAAAACTGCTATTCAAACGAAGAACTCCAATTCTTCAAACAGTTAATCCTCCAAAAGAGAGCTGAGGCGCAGAAAAACTTAGAGCTCCTCAACGAGGCCATCGCTGGCAATCAAAACGAGGCCAACGACACCGCCCCCACCTTTAAGAACTTGGAAGAAGGGAGCAACGTTCTCTCTAAAGAGGAAAACGCCCGCTTGGCCGCCCGTCAGGAAAAGTATATCAAGGACCTCGATGCCGCCCTCATCCGCATCGAAAACAAGACCTACGGTATCTGCCGCATCACCGGCAAACTCATCCCCAAAGAGCGTCTGATGATTGTTCCACATGCCACCACCACCGTGGAAGGCAAAATGCAGGAAAAGAAACGTCGTTAGCCATTGCCTGCTTCGCCCTCGGCAGGCATCGCATGGTTCTACATACTATTTAGGAGCCTGTTTTATAAAAGGCTCCATTCTGTATTTGTCTATTGATATAAATAATTAGTTGCTTAATGGCTCTATTGCTAACATATATAGTCCCGGCCTACAACTGCCAAGATTTCATCACCGATTGCTTGAAAGGGATATATTCACTTCCACTGACGGAAGAGGAACTTGAGGTCATTGTGGTAGATGATTGTTCGACAGACAACACTTTGGGAGTACTGGAAAAATATGCATCTGGCCACAGCAACATGAAGGTGCTGCATCAGGAGCGCAACCAGCGGCAGGGGGCAGCCCGAAACCGGGCAATCGATATGGCAAGGGGCGAATATATAGCCTTTTGCGATGCCGATGATGCCGTCGTTGTCGAGGGCGTGATGAATGCGCTGGCGGCGGTCTCACAGACGAGTGCTGACATCTGTTACTTCGATTTTGAGTACGAGCAGCCGCGTGGAAAGTGGAACCTTTTCGCCATGCCGGAGGGTACTCGAAATGTGGTGATGTCCAGTCAGGAGTATCTGGAGGAATACTACACCTGTTGGTACAATGCCCCGTGGCGCAACCTCTACCGCAGGCAGTGGCTGCAGGCCCTCGGAGAGCGATTTGTAGAGGGCCTGCGATGGGAGGACTGCGACTGGACGGTCAGAGTCTATTCCAAGGCGGCTCAAGTGCAGTTTGTCGAGGGCGTGGGCTACCGCTATGCGTTCAACGAAAACAGCACCTGTGCCCAGGTCCCGACCCTGCAGGCTTTGTCCGAGCAGCTGATGGCCGGTCTGCGGCTCCTCGCCTTTGCTGACGAGGTGCGGCCGCGCCTGCCCCGGTTGGCTGCCACCCTCAACGACGAGGCTCGCACCCGGTATGTTGGTGTATTGCGGCTGCGCAACCTTTCCAAATACTCTAAGGCATCAGTTTCACATATCTATACCTCCCTAGGCAGCGAGAAACGCAAGCAACTGGCCCAATACCACTTTACTCGATGGATTGACTTCGTCCTAAACCATAAAAACATAGTCCTCTCACTTTGGGCTTTGGCATACCCCATCACCCGCCTAGGCCGCCAGCTAATCTCAAAAGGCCGGAAAATATAGTCGGAAGGCCTTGTCAGTCGCTTGCAAAGGGACAAATGACATTCATTCTGTTCTTATTCCATCCTTGTGTCGCTTCAAAGCATCCCACTGAGGTTGCGGATTTGTCGCTTTGCCATAGAAGTCTCTTGTACTTAATGAATACACCTATTGGGAACTTAGAACAAAGGAAAAGATTATGCCTCTCAGTCTGGATTAGGTTTCAAAAATGCCAGCAACCTCGATAGATAGAATGACCAATACAGCGATAGGGAACAATATCAACAAGTTAGTAGTCTACCTTCATTGGTGTAGAACCTTATGCTGTTTGATGCAGTTCTGCAATCTGTCTTGATGGGGTGATAAGTTCCTGAGAAACTGGTTTGCAAGACAAAAAAAGGTAGTCCCTATTTTGGCTGGGACTCTTTGGGTTAGGATGCCTGTGTGGTGTCAGAGCTTTCTTATTTCTTCTGCGGGGAGCCCTGTTGCTTGGGTAATGGTCTCAATGGGCAGACCCATCTGCTTCATGCTTTTGGCTACTTGCAACAGGCCTTCGGCAAGTCCTTTTTCACGTCCTTCGGCAAGACCCTCGGCAAGACCCTCAGCACGACCTTCGACGCGACCTTCTTCACGTCCTTCAGCACGACCTTCAGCACGACCTTCAGCACGACCTTCAGCACGACCTTCTTCACGACCTTCAGCACGACCTTCTTCACGTCCCAATGCAAGACCTTCGATGCGGGCGGTATCTAGAATGTCATTTTCAATCATTTGGTCGGCTAGGTGATGCTCATAGATGCGTTTTTCTTTGTCGCTCATGTTCATGTAGAGCAGTTTCTGTCTTGCCTCTTGTAGGCCAGGGGCTTTGGTGTCAGAATTAATCTTTCCGTTCTTCAGATACTCTATCCACTCCTCTAATGGGGTGGTAGCCACTTGGTTGAACTCGTTAACACGGATGATGAAGTATTCGGGGAAGACTTGTTGCGGGGTACGCATACGGAGGGTGTCGGCCTCGTAGTCGGTGATCTCCAACTTGTCGTTGGTGTGTACTCCGGTGAATGTGGTGATGCCGTGGTAGAGGTAGTCTTTGCCTTTGCCCATGGGGAAATAGATGATGTTGATGGAATACACCTTCTTCACCTTCTCATAGCGGTCGCCGAGGTGCATGTTGTCGGTGATTACCTTGGAAACACCATAGAGTATGCGCTCCAAATAGTATCGCTCACGTGAGAGTTGCACTTCTACAATGATAAACTCGCCTTTGCTGTTGCGAGCCATTACGTCCACACGGTTGTACTTGTCAGTCTCGCTCTCTTGGTTGCCTTCGCTTTCGAGGATTTCGTCAATGGTCACCTTTTCACCAATCAGCACAGTCATCAGTCCTTCCAGGACATCGAAGTTTGCCTTGTCACGCAGCATGCGTTTGGCAGCCCAGTCGAATCGGATGTATTTTTCGTTTATCATGTTTGGATAACGTAGGTGAAAGCGAATTATTGTGTGCCGTTGTTATTCTTTTGTCAGACCTTGGGTATTGCGGCCAGGAGGCGTTGGGTGTAAGGGTGCTGAGGGTGGGCGAAAAGTTCGTCGCTGGGAGCTGTTTCTACCAGACGGCCTTTCTCCATGACCATAATGCGGTCGGAGAGGAATTTCACCACCGACAGGTCGTGAGTGATAAAAAGATAGGTGTAGCCGTAAGCCTCTTTGAGCTCGTTGAGGAGGTTGAGCACTTGCGCCTGCACCGACACGTCAAGGGCAGAAACGCTCTCGTCGCATACCACCAGTTCCGGCTCCAATATCAGGGCACGGGCAATGCAAACTCGCTGCCGCTGCCCGCCAGAAAACTCGTGGGGGTAACGATTGTACCAATCGGGTTCGAGACCCACCTGCTGCATCAGTTGCATCACCCTCTCACGTCGCTCAGAGGAAGAGGCGTAAAGATGGTGGCATTTGAGCGGTTCCAAGATAGCTTCGCCAATGGTAATGCGCGGATTGAGTGATGAATATGGGTCTTGGAAGACAATTTGCACCTTGCGGCGCAATTCGTGTAGTTCGGAATGGGAAAGTTGGTCAAGGTTGTGACCACGGTAAGTGATGGTTCCGGAGGAATGGTCCAGCAGACGCAATAGAGTGCGACCCAGGGTGCTCTTGCCACATCCCGACTCGCCCACAAGGCCTAGGGTCTCCCCTGGGTAGATGTCGAAGGAAAATCCGTCAACAGCCTTCATCTCCTTGGTTGTCTTTCCAAATATATTCTTCTCCAAAGCATAGGTCACTTCCAGATCGCGAACCGACAAAAGTGGTTCCCCCTCCGATGGGGCAGAAATTCGCTGCTCTGTCTTGTCAGAAGGATCGGAATGGCCTCCTTCAAGGAATTCTTTCACGGTGGGCAGCCTCCGTGGGCGGCTGTCCAGAGGCGGTCGGCAGGCTAGAAGCCCTTGGGTATATGGATGTTGGGGGCAGTGGAGCACCTGCTCGGCTCCTCCCTGTTCCACAATCCTGCCGTGATACATCACTGCCACCTCGTCGGCAATCTGAGCAACGACCCCAAGGTCGTGGGTGATAAAGATAATGCCGATGTTGTATTTCTGTTGCAGAGAGCGTAGCAGCTCTAGAATGGTTTTCTGCACGGTTACGTCCAGTGCCGTAGTGGGCTCATCTGCAATGAGCAGGCGAGGGTGGCAGATGAGTGCCATGGCAATCATCACGCGCTGTTTCTGCCCGCCGCTAATTTCGTGGGGATAGCTGTCGAAAATCTTCTCTGGACGGGGCAACCGCACCTCTTCAAACAGCTGCAGCACACGCTGGCGTGCCTCTTTGCGCCCCACATCCTCGTGTTGGCGCAGCATTTCCATCACTTGGGCACCACATTTGTGCACGGGGTTGAGGCTAGTCATGGGCTCTTGAAAAATCATGGAGATGCCGCTGCCACGATATTTGCGTATCTCGTCTTCGGGCAGCGATAGCAGCTCCACAGGCTCTTGGCCGTCGGCGGGACAGAACAAAGCCCTGCCCTCCACTAGGCAGTGGGGCGGCTTGGGCAAAAGTCCCATCACGCTCATAGTGCTGACCGACTTACCGCTGCCCGACTCACCCACAATGCCCAGCGTGCGGCCTTGCCCTACCGTCAGGCTCACCCCGTCCACCGCGGTATGGTACTGGCCGTCATACTGGCCGTCATGCAGGAATTGCACTTTCAAATCTTCTAGTTTCAAAACCCATTCATCCATATGTGCAGAAATATTTTTATTAAAAACGCAGAAATATTATTTTTATTTGAAAATTAATGTGTAAATTTGCAAATCTTTTTTAGGAATAAAAACAAACAACTAAAAATACACAGCTATATGACAAAATCTGAACAATTCATGGAAATGGAAGCCCGTTATGGTGCTCACAACTATCATCCGCTGCCCGTCGTTCTGGCCAAAGGCGAAGGTGCCTTTGTGTGGGATTGCGAGGGCAAACGCTATTTCGACTTCCTTTCGGCCTACTCTGCCGTCAACCAAGGTCACTGCCACCCCAAGATTATCAAGGCCCTGACCGACCAGGCCCAGAAGCTCACCCTCAGCAGCCGCGCCTTCTACAATGATTGCCTCGGCGAGTGGGAAAAGTATGTCACCGAATATTTTGGCTACGATAAGGTGCTGCCCATGAACACCGGTGCCGAAGCCGACGAGACAGGTCTCAAGCTGGCTCGCCGCTGGGGCGTGGTGAAGAAAGGTATCAAGAACGAGGACGTGAAGATCGTCTGCTGCGAAGGCAACTTCCACGGCCGCACCATCACCATCATCACTATGAGCAACGACCCCGAGAGCTACGCCAACTACGGTCCCATGACTCCCGGTTTCATCCGCATCCCCTACAACGACCCCGATGCCCTTGAGCGCGTGTTGGAGAAAGACGGCGACACCATTGCCGGTTTTCTGCTCGAACCCATCCAGGGCGAGGCCGGCGTTTATGTCCCCGACGAGGGCTATCTGAAGAAATGCTATGACATCTGCCACAAGCACAATGTCCTCTTCATGGCCGACGAGGTGCAGTGCGGCATTGCCCGTACCGGCAAGATGCTGGCCTGCGACCACGAAGGCGTGCGTCCCGACATCCTCATCCTTGGCAAGGCTTTGGGCGGTGGTGTGATGCCCGTCAGTGCCGTGCTGGCCGACGACGACATTATGCTCAACATCAAACCCGGCGAGCACGGCTCCACCTTCGGCGGCAACCCCTTGGCGGCCAAAGTGAGCATCGCAGCCCTGCAGGTCATTAAGGACGAGCACCTGATGGAAAATGCCGAGCGTCTGGGCAAGATTTTCCGCGAGGAAATGACCAACTTCAAGAGCCCCATGATTGAGAAGGTGCGCGGCAAGGGCCTGCTCAACGCCGTCATCATCAAGCCCCGCAACGGCAAAGAGGCATGGGATGTCTGCCTGAAGATGCGCGACATGGGCGTGCTGGCCAAACCCACCCACCAGCACATCATCCGCTTTGCTCCTCCGCTGGTCATCACCGAAGAGCAGCTCCGCGAGGCTATCGCCATCATCAAAGAGGCCATCGCTTCGTTTGAATAATTATTAAAGGTTTACAATCAACAATGTACAGTGTATTGTGACTGCAATTGCTCACCAATACACTGTACGTTGTGCTTTTTATGATTCTTCTTTTGCCATGAGGGACAAGATACAGAAAATACTCTTTTTCGCGCTTGCTTTGTGCCTGTTTGTAGCCACTGGGGCTCCCGCGCGGGCACAAGATGTGCGCCAGACCATCACAGTGACGGTTGGCGACTGTAGTTTCGAGATGGTTTATGTGGCAGGGGGGTCCTATATTCAGGGCCACGATGAGGCTCCTTTTTTCTTCAGAAGTATGCCCTCTCAGTCGGTGCTGGAACAGCTGGCCCACTATGCCGACGAGACTCCCCGACACCGTGTAGACCTGTATGGGTTCTATATGGGCCGCTACGAGGTAACGCAGCGCCTCTGGACCACCGTCATGGGCTACAATCCCTCCAACTTTGTGGGCGACGATTTGCCAGTGGAGCAGGTGGACTATTATGAAGTGAAGGAATTCATCCGTCGGCTGAACGAGCTCACGAATATGAAATTCCGTCTGCCTACCGAGGCCGAATGGGAATATGCTGCGCGCGGTGGTAGGCGGTCTAAGGGATACACCTACCCGGGTGGCGATGAAGCCATACGGATTGGATGGAACCACCTCAACAGCGATTTCTGTACCCATCCCGTCGGCTCTCTCATCCCCAATGAACTGGGGCTCTACGACATGTCGGGCAACGTGTGGGAGTGGTGCAACGACTGGTACGACACATTGGCCTACCTTTGGGTGTACACTCAAGACAAAGACCGTCCAGATTATATCAACACTAACAAAAAGTTGCGCAAGTGGTACTCGCTCAATCATGCCTTGATGACAGACGTTTACGGTCGCCCTTATGAGTCCAACAACAAATTTCTCGACCCTCGTGGCCCCGACACCGGCATGTTCCGCGTGGGCCGAGGCGGCTCTTGGGCCGACGAGCCCCGATTTCTGCGCTCCTCCTATCGCAATTTCTGGGTTCCCGAAAGAAAACTCAGCATCCTGGGGTTCCGTTTGGCACTCAGCTCGGCAGCCGACACCTCCCTCATGTGGATGCCCAACCAGTACCTCATCGACTCCATTGTCGACGGCAAGGTATACAAATCCATCACCACTGCCACCCTCGACCATCTCCAGCAGGGCATTCTCGAAGGCATCTTCAGCGTCGGCCCAAACAAACGCATACACTTCTCCAGAGGCAACCTACAGTACAATGCGGCCGTCAACCAGTGGCGTTTTGCCGACCGCCAGCACGACCGCATAGGCATGGACAATCTTGACTATGCCAAGGACTATGCCGGTTGGATAGACCTCTTTGCCTGGGGCACCAGCGGTTACCACGACAGAACGCCCTACTATTTCTCCCCCAATCCCAAGTACTATGGCAACGGCAAGAAGAATATCGACGGCACCAGCTACGACTGGGGTGTCTACAACCGCATCAGCAACGGGGGCGACCACGTGGGGCTGTGGCGCACGCTGACCGTCAACGAGTGGATCTACCTCCTCATTCGTCGCCCCGATGCCATGCTGTTGCGCTCACAGGGTGTTGTCGAAGGTGTGGGCGGCATCATCCTTCTGCCCGACGACTGGCTGCGGCGGGGATTCGACACGCTTGATGCCAGCCGTGTCTACCAGTTCAGCCCCCAGCAGTGGAAATCGCTCGAACGCGGCGGGGCCGTCTTTCTGCCCACCGCAGGGGTGTGCCACATGGCGCGCTACAGCTTGGGATTACCGAAAACTGCCCTTCAGGGCATGCCCATCGAGGGGGTCGAAGTCAGCTTTGGTTCTCTGCGGCCCGAGACCCACGCCCCTGTGTCCCAGATGAACAGGGGCGAAGATCCTCTACCTTCCATTGCCCAAAAAGAATTCAATTTGAAGGCTCAGTACCGCGAGCCCGACGAGGACGACCACCAGCTAGGCTACTACTGGACCTCCATCCACAATGATGATCGCACCGCTTTCAGCCTCCTCTTTGTTCTGGACATGGATGCCGTCATTGCCCCCGTAGAACGGCTCACGCGGTGCTCGGTCCGTCTGGTGCAGGATGTGGAGCAGCCCAAGAAGAAGGGCCGTAAATAAACCTTGCCCTGTGGTAACTTCGGCACCAACCCACTTCACAGCCGTATCCCGTCCGTATCTCACACGTTATGGGAGTGGGTGTGAAGTGTTTAAGCTTTTGTAATTATGTGTATTATATTCGAATTCTACGGGAACCGTTTTTTTTTGTCCAAAGATACAATGAAAAGCTGTGGCTGGCGTTATCAAATAAAATATCCTAAAACACAACGCTTTGACTAGGCCTAAATTACTATTCCTCCTGCTGCCGCTATGGCTGCCGCTCATGGGCTGGGGACAGTCCAACGAGGCGCAGGAGGTTATCCGCATCTGGCAGACACGTGACCGTGCCATAGAGTTGCGCACGCGCCTGTCCAATGATTACCACGACACGGTGGCCGTTGAGGAGCTGGCACGGCTCTACTACTACGACTTTCTAGACCAGAACGGAGGCGTGCGCTTTGCCGATGCCGACCGCTGGGAACCCGATGACCACGGCCGCTATGACTTTCCCCATCTAGAGCCCGCCTTTGCCAATTGTGCCGACAGCGCCCTCTGGTACCTGCTGCACCTTTGGAGCCGCAATCCGGAGGTCTACGACTATCTCTATTATCCTATCGTCCAGTTGGAAAACTATCTCAATTTGGACCATACTGCCTATATCCTCCCGCCCGAGGCCTATTCCCCTGGCCGCTATTTTCCGGATAATTATTTCACGGTTTTCAACCTCGACGATTGGCAGCACAACTACACGGTCGACCTCTTGGAGGGCATGAAGCAGGCACGCGATTTTGCCCATATGGCAGCGCTGCGGTTGGCCGACATGGACGAACGCGACTTCCACGGCTCCATGCAGGGAGGGGAGGCGACCCATTTTCGGCTGCTGGAGAGCCGTCTGGGCGTGTGCCGTCTCTATCGCATCGACCTGAACGGTGGGCTGCCGACGCTCTACTACAAAGAGGCTGGCATGAATCCTAAGCCCTCGTTGGATGGCCGCTACCATTATTCGGTGCTAAAGGAGGCCAAGCGACAAATCTCACGTGAGCAATGGCAGGGGTTCCAACGCCTGTTAGATTCGATTGACTTTGACTTGCCGTTGCCCTATTCTCCCTGCGGAATTGGCACCGATGGGCCTACTTTTCTTTTGGAGCAAATCAGTGCCGACGGCTACAAGGCCCGCAGCACTGCCTGTCCCGATGTGTTGGAACAACGGCTGGTGGCCCTATTGAAAAAATATGTGGGGAGGATTCGATAACCCTCCCCACATGTTGTTTGGTTCATTCGCTAACCCGCAACGTCCGCATGGCGTTGAGCACAGCCAGGACGGTCACGCCCACGTCGCCGAAGACGGCCAGCCACATGGTGCAGTTGCCGGTGGCGGCCAGGAGCAGGATGAGCACCTTCACCCCGATGGCAAACCACACGTTCTGACGCGCAATGCGGAGGGTGCGGCGTGCAATGGCAATGGCGGTGGCAATCTTGGAGGGCTTGTCGTCCATCAGCACCACGTCGGCGGCTTCAATGGCGGCATCGCTTCCTAGGCCTCCCATGGCAATGCCCACATCGGCACGGGCCAGCACTGGGGCATCGTTGATGCCGTCGCCAACAAAGGCCAGCGTGGTGCCCGCGGGTTTCGCGCCCAGCAGTTGCTCCATGTGGGCCACTTTGTCGGTGGGCAACAGCTCGGCATGGTATTCGCTCAGGCCTAGTTTCTGGGCTACTTCGGCTGCCACTGCCTGGCGGTCGCCGGTGAGCATCACCGTGCGGCCCACGCCCATTTCATGGAGGCTGCGGATGGCTTGGGCACTGTCGGGCTTAATCCGGTCGTTGATGACGATGTGGCCGGCATATTCTCCCTCGATGGCCACATGGATGATGGTGCCCGTAAGCTCGCAGTCGTGCCATGGGATGCCCATGGCCTCCATCATCTTGCTGTTGCCCACGCTCACCAGTTGGCCCTCGACACGGGCACGGATGCCCTGTCCGGCTATCTCCTCCACGTCGTTCACGCGGCAGCCGTCGGTGGCCTCGTCGGGGAACGCATCGCGCAGGGCGGCTGCGACGGGATGGGTGGAGAAGTGCTCCACATGGGCGGCCAGATGGAGCAGATGGTGCTCGTCGATGCGCTCGGGATGGACGGCCTCCACGGCAAACTGTCCGTGAGTGAGGGTGCCGGTCTTGTCAAACACCACCGTGCCCACGCGGGCAAGGGTTTCCATGTAGTTGGAACCTTTCACCAAAATGCCTTTGCGCGAGGCGCCTCCGATGCCGCCAAAGAAGGAGAGCGGCACGCTCAGCACCAGGGCGCAAGGACAGCTCACCACGAGGAACATCAGTGCGCGGTAGAGCCAGGTGACGAATCCCTCACGATAGGTGTCGTAGAAGAAAGGCGGAATGAAGGCCAGCAAGACAGCCGCCAAGACCACAATGGGGGTGTAGACACGGGCAAAACGACTGATAAAATGTTCGCTATGGGATTTGTGCTCACTGGCATTCTCCACCAAGTCGATGATTTTGGAGACGGTGCTTTGGCCGAAATCTTTGGTGGTGCGCACACGGATAACCCCGCTGAGGTTGACACAGCCCGAGATCACTTCGTCGCCTTGGCCCAGGTCACGCGGGGCACTCTCGCCCGTCAGGGCCACGGTGTTGAGGCTGCTGCTGCCCTCGATGACCACGCCGTCCAGCGGCACCTTCTCGCCGGGTTTGACCACAATGGTTTCGCCCACCTGCACTTGGTCGGGTGCCACCGTGACCGTTGAGCCGCCGCGCTCCACATGGGCCGTGTCGGGGCGTAGGTCCATCAGTTGGGCAATGCTGGCACGGCTGTGGCCTTCGGCATAGCCCTCAAAGAGTTCGCCCACTTGGAAGAAAAGCATCACGAAGACGGCTTCAGGGTACTGGTGTTCGTCGCTGAGGAAACCGATGCCGAGGGCCCCGAGTGTGGCAACGGACATGAGGAAATTCTCATTGAACCAGTCCCCCTCGGCAATGCCTTCGGCCGCTTCCTTCAGTGTGCCCCAACCCACTATCAGATAGGGCACCAGGTAGACCAGCAGCAGCTGCCACAGGTTCATCTGGGTGCTTTTTTCGACTAGTACGGCACCCAACAGGGTCAGTGTCCCAAGGGCTATCAGCCATAGGCGGGCGCGGGTGCTCATTTCCTCTTCGTGGTGATGTTCCTCTTCATGATGGTGGTGATGTTCATGGCACTTGTGGTCGTGCCCATGACAACATTCATGCTCGTGATTATCGTTGTGAATCATATGCTTATCTGTTTTCTTGTTTCTTAATAGATGATGCAAAGATACAGTCCTTTTCCTGCAAATGAATTGCAAACAAAAAACGCCGCCAAGGCAATAAACCGTGGCGGCGTGCGTTATAAAGCATTATGAAAGATAACCAAGTGCAAACCCATACCGATGGCGGAACAGTGCAACCGGCGCCCTCATACGAGTCAATCCTTTCGCAGGAGGGCATCCGCGTGACGGCGGTGAGGCTGCTGGTGCTCAAGGCCGTCTATGCCCTGAGGGGGGCTTTTACCCTTCAGGATGTTGTAGATAAGTTGGGTACGGCCGACCCTTCTTCTGTTTTCCGCACACTCACGCTTTTTGCCGACAAGGGGTTGCTGCATCTTATCGACGACGGATCGGGAGCACAGAAATACTGTGTCTGCCATTGTGAGGACCATCACCACCATCACGGCCACATCCATTTCACCTGCACCGTCTGCCACAAGACCTTCTGCCTCACCGAGGTGCCCATACCGCCCGTGCCCGTTCCGCAAGGCTTTCATGTGGAAGAGTCGGAATATGTTATCAAAGGCGTCTGCCCCAATTGCCACAAGTAGTTGTAAGTTCAGTAGAGAAAGCCGAACATCCTCAGGAAAATGAGGTTGCCAGAGCCATACTCAATGTTGTCGGCACTGGCATACAGCACACTGCCGTCTGGTTTGTGATGGAGTTTTATGTGTTGGAGCAGCATGGTGTTTTTCCCTATGCCACGAGAACCCGCACGCCTATTAGAGGCGTCTTCCACTCAATTTCGCTCTCGATATTGCGCACAAATTGGGTGTCTGTTCTGTTGTATTTTGCTGAGAAAGTGTTGAACAGTGTTTTCGTAACCTGTACTATTCAGATGCAAAAACACAACTTTTTTGTAATGTGCAGATTGCAAAATTACGCATTTTTGTAATCTGCACATTACTAAAAATCTCTTTTATCGGAGTTTCTTGAAGATGGTGGGCATCATCTCGGGCGAGAGGGGTTGGAAGTTGGGAAGGCGCAGGCTTTTGATCATCTGGGCGGTGCCTTGCTTGTATTTTTGGAAGTGCTCGGTGGTCAGGTGCTGCTGATAGGCGGCTTCAGAAGCGTAGATTTCCAGTATGCGTATCTGGTGGGGGTTCTCCTTGCTCTGCATGGGGAAGAGGCTGATGACGCCCGGCTCTAGCTCCAAGGAGAGACGATCCACCTCCTCGGCAAAGGTGAGATACTCGTTCAGATAGTTCGGATAAACTTCAATCTCGGCAATGCGCACAATCATCTCTGCAGGGCTGCCTACGGCAGAAGGTCTGTTTTGACTCATGCCTAACAACCATTCGGCATTCTTGTGCAGAATCATCTGGGCAAAGGGGGCCAGGTCGGGCTCTTCGGCCAGATATTTCCGCATTCGGGCCAGGCCCGCGGTCAGCACCTGTGGCTTCACGTAGGGATAGTCGGAGCCATAGAGCAGGTGGTCGGGAGTGGTGATGGAGAGCATCATGCGTATCACTTCTGGCGAATGGGCACCGGCCAAGTCATAATATAGCGCGCCCAGATTGCGGTCCCAGTCAATCTCGCCCACCATCTTGTTGGCCTGCATCACAGGCGCGAGCGACTTCATGCGGGGAATGGCCAGCGGGAGATAGGCACCGCAGTGGGGCACCACCACTTTGAGGTTGGCATACCGTGCCAGCACATTGCGCGAAATCATGTTGGCCACCGCGCGGGTGGTTTCCGACAGGTATTCCTGCATGGCCAGTGGGGTCTGGCCCATCACTTGTGGGTTGACAGGTTCGGGGCGGTGAGGATGCAGAATGATGAGGACGCCTCGTTTGTTCAGCTCGGAAAAGAGAGGGTCTAGTGCGGGGTCGCCTAGATACTGTCCCCCTACGTTGGTGGCCAGCTTGATGCCGTCGGCCTTGAGGGTGTCCAAGGCGTAGACGGCCTCCCGGATGGCTGCCTCCACGTCGGGCAGGGGCAGGGCGGCACAGAAGAGAAAACGTCCGGGGTGCTCCTTTTTGATTTTTGCCGCCGCTTCGTTGGTCTGCCTGATGGTGGTGGCCGAAGCAGGCTGTGGGGCAGGCAGGGTCAGCACTGAAGTGCTTACGCCCGCCTCGTCCATCCAGCGCAGGTGTTCTTCTACGCTGTAGTTGGGCACGGGAAACCCCTCGTCCATTAGGCGGTTTTCCCGCTGCAGGTCGGCAAGGTAATTGGGGGTGATGAAATGGCTGTGCAGGTCTATGGCACTTTGAGCCATGGCGTTGGTAGCAAAAAAGGTGGTCATCGCAATAATAGTAGTTATAATCAGTCTGTTCATGTTAGATGTCATTTATTGTATAGCTCATTGAGGGTTCTCACGGTGACCTTCACCCAGCTGAGGTCCTCTTTCGGGTTGCGAGGGATAAAGTGGGCGGTAAAGGTGTCTTTGGCCTTGAGGTCGAAATAGTTGCGGTCGAAATGGCCGTCCACATGGGGCTCAGTCTGCAGCATCACGTCGCGCAGCATGTTTTCAGCGCAAATTGTGACGGTGAGCCTGCCCTTGCGGTCAAGGTTCTGCTCCACCCTATACCTGGGAGCCTTCAGGTGCAGGTCCTTGGGGTAAGTCTTGTAGTACTGCTGCCATTGGTCCAGGTCGGCCTTGGGGTCAAAGAGGTCGCTGGCGCGGTAGTGCAGGGCCTTCCAGTTGCCATAGAAGTCTATGCTGCTCCACGAGGCCACCGGCCAGCAGTCGTCCAGCTGCCAGTAGAGGGTGCCCATGCAGTGGGGTTGGGCCAGCAGGTGCTGTAGGATGCCGTAGCCCGTGCCCCAGGCCTGCAGCAGTTGCGACACATAGCAGTAGTCCTCCAGCGAAAGGCTCTGGCTGTCAAAACCGTAGTACTTCTGCATGGCTTTGTCGATAATCTCCACGCCACGGCCATGCTTCTGATGCCCTTTCATGGTGGGGGAGTCTATGGTTCGCTGCCCTTCGGGGCAGAAGCGGCAGACGGTGCTCCAGTCGGGATAGCTTTGGAAACCATACTCCGACATAAAACGGCCGGTCTTCTCTTTGTAAACCTCAAATGGCAGTTCGCCCCACCACACGCCCCAGTAGTGGCTGTCGCCGTGGGTGACACACTCGGGGTGGCCCCATCCGTATAGGGGCGAGGTGGTGATATAGCTCCGGTGCAGTGGGTCATGTTTGCTTACGGCTGCGGCAAGGATGCCATTGGTGCCAAACAGTGTGTCTATGCCGTGTTGCAAAATGGCCTGTTGCTCGGCAGTCCACCGGTATTGCTGCTGCCAGCCCCAGTCTTCCCAACCGTTCTTCACCTCGTTGTTGCCGCACCACACCACCACGCAGGGGTGTCGCGAAATGCGGCGCACCTGATATTCTGCCTCAGCCTTGACGTTGTTCAGAAATGCCGTGTCCGAAGGGTAGAGGGCGCAGCTGAAGTTGAAGTCCTGCCACACCATGATGCCCAGCGAGTCGCACAGATCATAGAAATAGTCGGGCTCGTAGATGCCCCCGCCCCAAACGCGCAGCATATTGAAGTTGGCCTCCTTGGCCGAGGTGAGCAGGTATCGGTAGCGCTCCTTCAACTCGGGCGTGAGGATAGGGAAGGAGTGGCAGGGAATCCAGTTGGCCCCCTTGGCAAAGAGGGGCTTGCCGTTCTTGTAGAAAGTGAATGACTGCCCGATGGAGTCCTTCTCCTGCCGCAGCACCACATTCCATGACCCCGGCTTGGGCACGGGCACCTCCTTTCGTTTGCCATAATAGCTTTCGAGCCTTATGGAGCCCAGGATGCCCACAGTGCTCAGTTTCGGTCCCCAGTCCCATCCCAGCATATAGGGGGCCATGCGACTCATGGCGCGGTGGTCGGGCAGGTCGTACTCCATGTCGGGCCATGGGTAGCCGTCCTCCTCGCACACCTCGGTGGCAAAATGGTTCTCGTTGTTGATTTCGATGGGGTAGAAATGGATTTCCAGAATGGTGCTGTCGCCGGGGTCGGGCAGCAGGTTGCCCTCCATCAGCACGTCAAACAGACAAACGCGGTATTCGCGGAACATATTGTCGCACTTGACGACATGGCGTTTGAAAGGAACACCGTCCACAGTCCCGCTCATGGTCACGTCGCAATAGGTCACCCCCTCCAGCACCAAATCGCAGTGCTCATAGCCCTCCCACATGTCGCGGGTGATGATGGTACGATACCTCCAATCACGATTCCCCACCCACTGCACCGAGTCTTCGTTAGTGCCCATGAAGGGGTCGGGGATGATGCCGTGGGCCATCAGGTCGGTATGTATGCATCCGGGCACGGTGCCGTCGTACCATTGTCCCTCATACTCAAACTGCCAATCGGTAAGCGGAGTGACGTGGGTGGAGTCGTTTTTGCAGCCGGCAAGGGAATGTAAAAGGTAAAAACTAAAAACTAAAAGGATGGGCGGGGTTGAGAATGGAGAAAGTTTCTTTTTCATGGTTATTCTGTTTTGAGGAATGCGAAGAAAACGGCCAGGACGATGAAGCCGAAGGCCACCAAGTGGTTCCATCGGATAGGCTCGCCCTTGAACACCGTGGCCACGATGACCGTAAAGACCAGCAGCGAAATGCACTCTTGGATAATTTTGAGCTGCATCAGAGTGAAAGGTCCGCCCGTGATTTGCGACCCTATGCGGTTGGCCGGAATCATAAACGAGTACTCGAAGAAGGCCATGCTCCACGACACCGCAATGATGGCAATCAGAGGCCAGTCCTTTATTAGGTTCATCTGCTGCAGCTTCAGATTGCCGTACCAGGCAAAGGTCATAAACACATTGGAGCAGATGAGCATCAGTATGGTGATAAGTCCGCGTGGCATGGTTTATTCTTTATGAGTGGATTTGACTAATTTGATCAGCTCTGCCCAAACGGCATGGGTGGTGCGCTCGATGGTTTGGGCGCGGCGGTCGCCGAAGTGCAGCAGCTTGGTGACCAGCTGCCCCTCAGGGCCGGCTATGCCAATCCATACCGTGCCCACAGGGCATTCGGGCGTGCCGCCTGAGGGGCCGGCCACCCCGGTGGTGGCCACGGCATAGTCGGCCCCTAGGCGGGTGCGGACCCCTGTCGCCATCTCGCTCACGGTCTCTTCGCTCACGGCATCGTAGGTCTCCAGTGTTTCGTGTCTCACGCCCAAGGCGCATTCCTTCACCTCGTTGCAGTATGAAACCACACCACCGCGGTAGTATTCCGAAGCACCGGACATAATGGTCAGTTGTGCAGCCAAAGCACCTCCCGTGCAGCTCTCGGCAGTGGCCAGGGTTAGGTGATGCTTCTTGAAGGTGTAGGCCACCAACTCGGGCAGCGACTCCATATCTTCGCCCACAATATATTGTCCGGCCAGTGGGTAGAGCCCAGCCACGGCATCGGCTATTTGCTGCTCCAGCCGCGTGCGGTCGTCGTGACCTCCGTGGGCGGTCAAGCGCAGCTTCACCATCCCCGCCTGGGGCAGGTAGGCCAACCTTATGTTCTTGGGCAGGGCCGTCTCCCACGGCTCAATCAAGTCGCTCAGAAAACTCTCGCCGATGCCCTGCACCAGAATGTTCTTGATGACAATCTGGTCCGTGCGGAAATGCCGCACCAAGCGTGGCACCACCTCTGTCGCCATCAGGTTCTCCATCTCAAACGGCACACCCGGCAGCGACACCACCACTTTTTTTAATTGAGAATTGGGAATTGAGAATTGAGAATTGCTTTCTTCGTTTAATTGAGAATTGGGAGTTGAGAGTTGGGAGTTGAGGGTTGAGAGTTGAGAATTAGCTGCCGCACCCGGATGATTCTCCATTCTCCATTCTCCATTCTCCATTCCACAGGAAAACCACATGCACGGAGCCGTGCCCATCACATTGTTAATCATCGTGCAGCAGCGAGGCACCCACGCCTGCTGCCGGTTGATGGGAGTGAGCTCGTAGCCGCGGGCGGCGAAGATGCGCTTCACGTTGTTCAGAGCCTCTTCATTCTCATATAATTGACTGTCGAAAAAGTCGCAAAGCACCTTCTTCGTGATGTCGTCCTTGGTGGGTCCTAATCCGCCAGTCATCAGCACAGCCTCGCTGCGCTCCAAGCAGTGGCGCAGATAGTAGTTTATATCCTCGGCATTGTCGCCTATCACGTATGTGCCGCAAACGTCAATCCCCGCCTGGGTCAGCATCTGGGCCATGCGGCTGGCGTTCGTATTGACAACCTGCCCAATCAGCAGCTCGTCGCCTATGTTCAAAATGGTTGCTTTCATGCTGCAAAAATACGACTTTTTCTTCTCATAGCGTAAAAAAGTTGTATTTTGGCCAATTTGTCAGAAAGCCTGTATCATGAGTACTAATAATTCGGCAAGCCGAACAGGCATAGTGGACACTCCTAAGAACACCTAACCGCAAAGCCTGAGAAGGTATTTGTACTCCTCATCCTCTTTTACACCTAACGACGGCTTAGTACCATCAGAAGGCCTTCTTTCAATGGTGTTAGGACCACTGCCTGAAGGGTTCGACATCGACAAACAACTTGACAAATGTTGAAGGTAAAGACGTACATCCTTTGAATGACCGTCACTAGCAAAACGGAGATACCAACGCATGCCATTGATAGGCATTGTCTTCATAGATAGTTCCTCACTGATATGTTATTAAGGGGACTTCTATAAATCACCCAGAAGGGGTGAGACTATTAATAACACGGTACAAGCCGAAGGCGCAGTGCCGTGATACTCAGACATCAGTAAACTGCGTCCCAACGGGACGCGACAATGGAAACAAATTAATAGAACACACCTTAAGAAAACAAAGATTGATCTAACCGCTCATTTCTTCAACCCAATTCCTGCTGGTTTTTTGGCTGGCAGGATTTTTTTTCTTTCTATTTCGGGAAAAAGTTGTATTTTTGCAAATTGAAAGGAGTTTATTATGGATACTATAGAATGTGCGAAAAATCCTATCGCAAAAGTGTCGATTCATGTGCCGTCGCCCTCACGTGATGTATCTGAAAAAATGACTAAAACGCCAGAAGAAGAACTGATGACGGTGGAGGAATACTTCGGCATATTAAGAAAGAGGGTGAACGAGCATTATGACAACCTATAAGGTTAGAATACATCGCATGGCGGTGCTCGATATGGACGCACTGTATGAATTTCTAACAACGGTCATGTCGAAAGAAGGGCGAATCGTTATATTGATGCAATGATAGCCGAGGTCAATTCGCTCTCAATCTTTGCTGACCTATATCGCCCGAGTCGATATGCCGACATCCGCTGTTACCATCCAAGAGCTTGCCGCATGGTATCTCATAATAAACGGTGGGTATATGTTTTCCATATAGAAACGGATATGGTCATCGTTGACCGAATTCTTCCTTCAAAAATGATAAAGAAATAATCATTTAAACATAACTGAGCATAGCACTTACATAATTTGCTAAGCACCCATCTTTTTGCCCTATTCCCTGCTAGTTTATGCTGGCGGGGATTTCTTTTTCTTGCTATGTCAGGAAAAATGTGTATCTTTGCAACGTCAAACACCCCGAAGTCCGCAAGGGTGAGGGGTGGGCGACAGGACATATAGATAAGACGTTGTAACGGCGTTTATCTGCGGCGTGTAGAATCTCGCAAGTTCATTAGGTCCCGCAATAACGCAATGTTCAATGTCCATGGTTGGGCATATAGTGTTCTACTATATACCATCAGCGTGGGCTTCGGCATTGCTTATTCTGGACCAAGGGCAATGCGAGAGCCTTTACACGCGGGATAAGCAAAGTGGCAGATTCCCGCGCTCTTTTTATATGCTACCTCCAACACAAGTTTCACTCCAACGTAATGGGAATCGCGCTGGGAAGAAGTTGCGCCCGACACGGATTAGGGCGGTTGTATGAGTAAATGGACTTCTGATGATGATAAATATGTCCTGTATATGGACATCATGGGATTTAAAGAGAGAGTGAAATCTACAGCCTTTTCCGTCCTTCAAGAACAATTCAATGAGTTGTGCTCAAAATTGAAAAACCGGATTAGTCCTCTCACTACGGGCGAACATTTAGTATACTATCAATTCTCTGATTCCATTCTATTAACTACAGATGAAGCCACTCCTAAAGGGCTTAATCTAATAATTAGAGCAGGTGCAACCATTATGCAGGAATCCATGAAAGTAAAATTTCCAATAAATGGAGCCATCGCAAAAGGGAAGTTTTCATGTGACACGGAAAAAAACATTTTCTTTGGTCAAGCATTAGTTGATGCCTACTTGTTGCAGAGTACTTTATTTTACTACGGGTTAGCAGTACATCCTAATGTTGATATGGACATTAAAAAATTTATGAGTCGGCCCATTGAGCAATATAAAAAGACGAGCAAATTGCTCTTCCCTATTCCAATACCTCTAAAAGGAGGAGATGCTTCATATTACAATGTTAATTGGAATCTTTTGGGGGCAAATAATGACATAAAGGATACAACAAGAGAAGCACAAAGACTGCTGAATGATCTGGAAAAAGGAACAACAATAGGCAATCCTCGCATCTATATTGAAAACACTCGACAAATAATTGACAATGTAAAAAGTATATTTGATGAACTACTTCAAAAATGATTATGGTATGAAAAAAATCTTCTTTATTATCTTGTTATCTCTTTTTTGTCAAAATGTATTTGCCTATGATTTCTACAGGTGGACAGGTGACTGTTATCTATATTATGATTACAATGATGGTGTTTATGGCAATAGTGTGACCGTAGTAGATGGTACTAGCCTAACTGCCAACTTAACTATTCCGAATCAAGTCTATAATAATGGTAGGTATTATTCTGTGACAGCCATAGGGGGGTATGCATTTTCGGATGATACCATGTTGACATCTGTGACGATACCCAGCTCGGTGACAAGTATTGGGGAAAGAGCATTCTACCAATGTACAGGGATATTGTCTGTGACGATACCCAGCTCGGTGACAAGCATTGGAGTATTGGCATTCGGATACTGTACAGGGATATCCTCGGTGACGATACCAACGTCAGTAACCAGTATCGGCCATAGTGCCTTCTATGGTTGTACCGGTCTTACATTAGTGAATTTTAATGCAATAAACTGTGTGTCAACAATAGCAACTTCGACCCCAGCAATATTTGGAGGATGTCGTATATCAACATTTAATTTTGGTAGTAGTGTAACCAGAGTACCTTCGTATTTATGCTATGGACTTAGTTGGTTGACATCGGTGTCATTACCTAATTCTTTGTCCGTAATTGGTGCTTCAGCATTCTATGGTTGTACGGGACTGACATCAATTACAATACCTCCTTCGGTTACGAGTATAGGCAATTCAGCTTTCCAAAATTGTAGTGGATTGACAACATTGAATTTTAATGCTATTAGTTGTTCTTTCTCGGAATCATCAAATCTGGTTTTTTCAGGGAGTACAAATATAACTACAGTGAACTTTGGTAATAGTGTAACTACAATTCCTCATCATTTATGCTATGGGTTCAGCGGATTGACATCTTTGTCAATACCAGATTCAGTTACAAACATAGGCAGCTATGCTTTCTGTAATTGTACACAGTTGACATCGGTTTCAATACCTCATTTGATTACTAGCATAGGTAATTCGGCTTTTTTTGGTTGTACAGGGTTAAGTTTTGTGGAGTTTAATGCTGATAGTTGTTTGTATATGGGAAATGATGCTGATAATCGTGTTTTCAAATATACGGACATTCGGGCAATCAATATTGGTAATAATGTGAAATATATCCCTGCATACGCATTCTATGGATGTTATCATTTATCGTCAATAACGATTCCAAATTTAGTAGATGGTATTGGTGTCCAAGCGTTTTCTGGCTGCTCATCTTTAGACACAGTTTATTTATATCCTATCGTACCGCCCTCTGTAGGTAGCAACACGTTTTCTTCTTCAGTACACCATTTCAATGTTCGTTGTGATGCTTATACGGCTTACTATAGCTCAACGCAGTGGCTTACATACAGAAGTTGTTTGAGGAGCCACTTTTATCCGAATATTGAAGTGACCGTTTCTTCCAGTAATCCCACACATGGTACAGCAGTGAAAGTTGTGCAGGGTGGACGTTATGTTTCTTGTGATTCTCTATGTATTATCATTGCAACAAGTAATTATGGCTACCATTTTGACCACTGGAGCAATGGGAGAATGTCGAATCCAGATACATTGTATCTTACGGGCGACAGTAATGTTGTAGCTTACTTCGCACCGAATCAATATGCAGTTTATGGAGTACCTAATTATCCTGATAGGGGGTATGTGCTGGGGAATGACACAGTGGATTACCTTGACACAGTTGTGCTAACAGCGGTGGCTAATCATGGCTATATGTTTGACCATTGGAGCGATGGGGCATACGAAAATCCGCATACAGTTGTGGCTAATGGCAATAGAACTATTACTGCGTATTTTGTACCAGCACAGTTTTCGCTGTCTGTAATTTCTTCTGATTTGAATATGGGTACAGTGTCTGGAGGAGGAAATTACAACTACCAAAGCAATAGAACCATTCATGCATTTGCCAATACTGGATATCATTTTACACAATGGAATGATGGTGATATCAATAGTAGCCGTACCATTACTCTGACACAAGACACTGCTTTCGTCGCATACTTTGCACCGAATCAATATGCAGTTTGTGGAGTGCCAAATTATCCAGATAGAGGATATGTTTTGGGGAATGACACGGTTGATTATCTTGATACAGTTGTATTAACAGCAGTGGCTAATCATGGCTATACGTTTGACCATTGGGGCGATGGCGCATACGAAAATCCGCATACAGTTGTGGCTAATGGCAATAGAACTATTACTGCGTTTTTTGTACCAGCACAGTTTTCATTGTCTGTAATCTCATCTGATTTGAATATGGGTACGGTGTCTGGTGGTGGAAACTACGACTATCAGAGCAATAGAATAATTCGAGCAATAGCTAATACTGGATATCATTTTACGTATTGGAATGATGGTGATGCCAATAATAACCGTACAATTACTTTGACACAAGATACCTCTTTCACTGCATACTTTGCTCCCAGTCAGTATACGCTGACATTGCGAAGTGCAGATGAGTCACTTGGGATAGTGACGGGTGGAGGAGAGTATGACTATCTCGACACTGTTACAATAACTGCCACAGCCATAGCGCCACATTATCATTTTGAACGTTGGAGTGACAACAACACAGATAATCCAAGGCAATACGTCATTACAGGAAATGCCACATTGACGGCATATTTTGCATTGGATGTACATACAGTGGTTGTACAGGTGGACGATATGGCTCATGGTACAGTTTCAGGGGGTGGTAATTATGCTTATGGTTCTGCTGCCACAATAACAGCAGAAACACCCTTTAGTGGTTGGGTATTCTCGCATTGGAGTGATGGTGCGACATACAACCCCTATACTTTCGCGGTTTTACAAGATACGGTAATGACAGCCTATTTTGTTCGTGAAGGGTCACAGAATGGTGTGGATGGTGTGGACACAATGTCGGCCAAAATATACGACAACAACGGGCAGATAGTGGTAGAGGGCGCTGAGGGGTATCCCGTGTATCTATACGACGTAGTTGGGCGGCTGCTTGCCACCAGACGCGAGACGGCACAGAAGGAACTGCTTGATGTGCCTGCATCGGGTGCCTATCTGGTGAAGATTGGCGACGCTCCGGCAAGGAGGATTGTAGTGAGAAGATAAGTTTATTGAGTAATAAAACTCCAACCCGCCTTTGAGCAAGACCCAAAGGCGGGTTGTTTCTTCACCCACTTTACGATATGGTTATCTCAGCATCCACAGTCGGAATACAGGGTCGGCAAACCTAACGCTCTTTCCATCCTTCTCTATCAGTTCCTTTTTGATGAGCGTTTCTTGTATCCTGCTGATGTTCGACTTGGAACCCAGATTGTATTTTTTAAGCACCTCAGCTGAAGTGAAGTCGTCCGTCTCACCTGCAGCCATTGCTTTCAAGAAATTGAGTTGATATTGCGACAGTCCTTCCGTCTGTTGGATGAACAAAAGCGAGTTTTGGTCGATTAAGTCATTTACAGCTGTGTCTATTGCTCCATCGCTGACCTCCGTGTCGCTACAAAGCATCACATTCCAGGCTAATTGTTGAACATACGATGATTGGTTTTCTACGGTATCACAGATTCTTGCCACTTGGTCAACGGTTATCTTTTGCCCTTTTTCCTCAAACTTCCTAATAATAAACGGAGTCCAGTCGGCGGTGGGTATGGGCTGTAGAAAGAGAATGTCACCAAATTGATAGAAAGGCATTCGCTTGTTTTGGAATAGGTCTGCCAGCATGTGTTTCTTGCTTCCGAATAAACAATAGGAACAGTTCTGTTGCAATTGCCATACGCCACGTATGCGTTTCTGTAGTGCTATCGAATCTGTGAATGAGCCAATTTGCTGAAATTCATCAATACACACTACAATGTGCTTCCCAATCTTCTGTGCCAGTTTCTCAGGCAGTTGAAGAATCTCCTCAGGTGAATAGTCTTTGGGAGTGATACCCAACGACACAGACATTTCGTTTCCAGGGTCAGGACCAAATGATATTTTCGGTGTCAAACGGGTCAGGAACTCTTTGATATTCTGCAATAGCAACTCTCCTTTGTTAGATGTCTGTTTCAAGAGAGCCGACACTAGTTTGTTATAGAATTCATATTCTGTGCGGCAATCGTAAATATCTAAGTATATGACAGCAACGATTGAGGTGTCAACTTTAGAAATGACATGTCTCACCAAGGAGGTTTTTCCCATTCTACGAGGTGAGATTAATATCACATTTTGACCGTTTTCAAAGTTGCGTATCAAGCGCCGACTTTCGTCTACTCTGTCTGTAAAATTCTCACCATCAACGGCTACACCGTACACAAAAGACTTCTTCATGATAGGTAAAACTTGTTAATTCCGATTGCAAAAATACGATTTTTTTTGAAAGTTCACAAAGTTGTGGACCACAAAGTTGTGAACTTTGAGTATAGTAATATACTAAGAAGCTGGTTTGCAGTATTATAAATTATTTAGAAAGTAACGGAAACATCATATCCTGAGGGTTATTTCTTCCCGTATTTTTCTTTGAAATAGGCGTTCTCTTTCTCGCGGTGGCGGTTCCAGCGCAATTGCAGACGGGCGCAGACGAGGGCGATGAGGGCACTCAATACGATGTGAAGCGGTATCTCCCACCACACAAACGACTTGGTGAAGAAAATGCTGACGCCACAATCAAGCACAGAAAAGATGGTCAGAAGGATAAAAAATCTGAGGAATAGTTCTTGAAATTCTTTTCCTTGTTCTTAAATAGCAGCATACGGCCTTCTTCTTCGATTTGTTTGTCCACAGTAATAATATGTTTAAATGGGGGGGGATGTTAATTCTTTTTTTTATAATACCGTAAGAATGCTGTTATTATTGTGTTAGATTCTTTAACCCCAAATTGGTCATTAGGGTTTACAGAACCCACCTAAAAAAGATTAATCAAGGTGGGTGGAGAATGGCAATTTAAGTGATTCATGATGACGCGGCAATTTTTATTAGTAGTTGATATATAGTTGTTTGTGATTTTGCTGGATGTTTTTGTTTGCACAATTGGGTGGAAATTCGTATTTTTGCAAATTCAAAATATAGCTATTTGACATGATGAATGACATCCCGAATTTAGACGAATTGATTCGCATGGCGTTGCTCGAAGATGTGGGCGACGGCGACCATAGCACCTTGGCCTGTATCCCCCCAACCGCCACGGCCTCAGCCAAAATGGTGGCCAAACAGGACGGAATCATTTGTGGCATGGAGGTGGGCGAACGGGTTTTTCAATTGGTGAACGAAGTTTTTTATCACTGTCCAATTCCGATGAGAGTGTCCCTGCTGAAAAAGGACGGCGAGGCTGTCAAAAAGGGCGACATTCTGATGGTGATAGAGGGCGCCTCGGGGGTCATCCTCACGGCTGAGCGCACGGCCCTGAACTTTATGCAGCGCATGAGCGGCATTGCCACCGAGACCCACAAGATGGTGCAAATGCTGGACGGCCTCCACACGAGGCTTTTGGACACCCGCAAGACGACGCCCAACATGCGGCTGCTGGAGAAGTATGCCGTCAAATGTGGCGGCGGCACCAATCACCGCATCGGCCTCTACGATATGATTATGCTCAAGGACAACCACATTGACTTTGCCGGGGGCATCGAGGCCGCCATCGACCGCACTCATGCCTACCTGAAGGAGAAGGGCAAGGAACTGAAGGTTGAGATTGAAGTGCGCAATCTCGAAGAACTTGACCGCGTTCTGCAACATGGCGGTGTGGACCGCATTATGCTGGACAACTTCGACGTGCCGACCCTCCGCGAGGCTGTGGGGCGCATCGATGGCCGCTATGAGACCGAGGCCAGCGGCGGCATCACAGAGGCTACGCTGCGTGAATATGCCGAGACGGGGGTCGACTTTATTTCTGTGGGGGGCCTTACCCACCACATTAAAAGCATGGACATCTCACTAATTAAAAAGTAAATATGATTATCCGCAATTGGCACATAGGCAAGGTCGTTTCGTTCTCCGTGGCACATTGTGCCACTATCGAAAGTCCACAGGACTTTCTTCACTCCGAGACGCACCCGATGTGTTGACTATCAGTCACCGCACTGCGCTCCGCTTGTACGGTGTTATTAATATTAAGCCTCTTCGAGGCTTCTTTACGGCAAATGCGGATAATCATTAAAGTAAAAGGTAAAAACAAAAAGGTAGGCGGGTTGAGGGTTGAGAATTGAGAATTGAGAATTGAGAATTGAGAGTTGAGAATTGAGAGTTGAGAGTTGAGAGGGCTGCGATAACTATTAACTAGTCACTATTAACTATTTAAACAGATGAGCATGAAATCCACCATACAATCTCTTTCTGGACGCCTGCGCCAGTTTTGGCTTAGGGTGTTGCGATGGAGGTGGGTCAAGTGGGTCCGCTTCGCGGTGCAGAACTTCTCGCCTCCGGGATGCAGGGATGTGCCCCTCTATGATGTGGCGGCCTACCTGATGAGGGGCGTTTTCGACGGCCAGTTGTGGCGCGCGTCTAAGGGGTTGGCCTATTCCTTTCTGATGGCTATGCCCCCGCTGCTTATCTTTATGTTCAGCCTGATTGCCTATCTGCCGGTCGACGGCTTGCAGGACGAGTTTCTGCTGCAGCTGCGCGACCTGATTCCCGAGAAGATTTTCACCCCTATCGCCCATACTATCGACGACGTGATGGGCCACAAGCATACCAGCCTTCTTTCCATTGGCTTTGTGCTGTCCATCATATTGGCGGCTAATGCGGTGCACGGCATGATGATGTACTTCTCCGACCGCAGCCATGAGGTGCGCCCCTTTGTCAGACGCTACCTGGTGTGCATAGGCATCGTGTTCCTGCTCTATGTGGCTGTCATCGTCATGCTGGCCCTTTTGTTGGGCTATAAGACTGCTCTTATCTGGCTTTTCAAGAGGGGCATTTTGGTGCCGGGTTCCTTCACCCATATTGTCATAGCCGTGGGCCGCTGGGTGATCATGATTGCGGTGGGCCTTTTCACTCTCATGACCATCTACTACTTTATCCCCATGAAGAAATCGCGTGTGGGTTTCTTTTCGCCCGGGGCAGCCCTGGCGCTGGGCCTCTTCATCCTCATGTCGTGGGGGTTCAGGGTCTATCTGGTTCACTTTAATCGCTACAACCTCCTTTACGGCTCTATCGGCACGCTGCTGCTCATCTTGCTGTGGCTGCTGCTGAACTGCATGGTGCTGATGATGGGGTATGAGTTGAACGTGGCCATCCTTAGCGGTGTGCTCAGCGGCAAGAATGCCAAGCGCCACCGTCTGACGGCTTTCCACGACAAGTGTGTGCGTGAGCAATTTGAAACTAAAAAGTAAAAGGGTAGGCGGGGTTGAGAGTTGAGAGTTGAGAATTGAAAGTTGAGAATTGAGAGTTGAGAGATGAGAGTTGAGAATTGAGAATTGAGAGTTGAGAATTATGAGTTGAGAACAATAATATAAACAGACATTTAATATACCAACATGATTATACAGAAACAAAACGGAAAGGTGGTGCCGGTCAAGTCTTCCGGCCACGACAATTTCCCGATGGTTGCCAAAACCATGATGGGCCTTGAGGAGGTCCTTGCTCAGGAGCTCAAAGACTGTGGTGCGCAGAATATCGAGTGCATCAATCGCGCTGTCACCTTCGAGGGCAATATGAAGGTGCTCTACCGCGCCAACTATACCTGCCGCACCGCCCTTGCCATCCTCAAGCCTTTTGCCGAGTTTGAGGCCAACAACGAGCAACAGCTTTATGACCAGGTCTATCAAATCAAGTGGGAGAAAATCCTCGATGTGGACTGCACGTTTATGATCGACAGTGTCACTTCCGGCGACATTTTCACCCACTCCTACTACGCCGCCTTGAAAACCAAGGATGCCATCGTGGACCGTTTCCGCCGCAATTTTGGCCAACGACCCACCATAGACACCGAAACCCCCGACTATAAGTTCAACCTCCACATTCGCGACAACCACGTCACCCTTCTCATCAATTCAAGCGGCGACTCGCTGCACAAGCGTGGCTACCGTCAGGCGGTCGGCCTGGCCCCCATCAACGAGGTGCTGGCCGCCGGCATGATTAAGCTGGCGGGGTGGAGGTGCGACACTAATTTCTACGACCCCATGTGTGGCTCCGGCACCCTCCTCATCGAGGCTGCCATGATGGCAAACAATATCCCCGCCCAGTATTACCGTGGCGGCAAGTTTGCCTTCAAACGCTGGAAGGAGTTCAACCTGGGCGAGTGGAAGAGCGTGAAGGAGCAGGAGGACCGCAAGATTGGCTCGGGCGATTTCCAGTGCGAGATATGGGGCAACGACATCGACATGCAGGTGCTTCAGCAGGCCGAGAAGAACCTTGAGTTCGCCAAGCTGCACAAGGATGTGATGCTTTTCTGCGGCTCCTTTGAGGACCAAGACCCGCCCGAGGGCAAGACCCTCATTGTCACCAACCCGCCCTATGGCGAGCGTATCAAGGTGGAGGACCTGAATGCCATGTATGAGCAGCTGGGCGACACCTTCAAGAAGAAGTATGGCGAGAACTGCGAGGTGTGGCTCATCACCAGCGATTTCGAGGCCATGAAGCATATCGGTCTCAAGCCCAGCAAGAAGATTCCGCTGCTCAATGGTCAGCTCGACTGCCGTTTCCTCAAGTTCGAACTCTACGAGGGCAGTAAGAAAGCCAGCAAGCTTTGAAAACTATAAAGCCTTTTGTAAACTATAAAGTAAAAACTAAAAACTAAAAAGCCTTTTGTAAACTATAAAGTAAAAACTAAAAACTAACGCTCTAGTACAAAGTATGACTGATTCTTGCTCGTATTTTTCAATGTGGCGTGTCTTCGACACGCTGAGTAGTAGGGGTTTCGCTATCCCCACACTGCGCTCCCGTTGGTCGCTTAGTATGGGGTTATTGAGATTCAGCCTCTTCGAGGCTGCTAAAAAATCAGTCTTTTATCAAACTAGAGCCAAAACTAAAAAGTTTATTAGTAACCTCAACCCCGTCAACCCTTTTAGTTTTTAGTTTTTACTTTTTACTTTCAAGTGGCCCCGTCCACCCTTTTAGTTTTTAGTTTTTACCTTTTACCTTATACTTTATACCTCATGCTCCTCGATGCCCAGTGGATTAAGCAGACGGCACTGGCCCTAGGCTTCGATGCCTGCGGCTTGGCCAAGGCTGCCCCCATCCCGCGCAGCCAGTGGGACCTTCAGGAGTGGCTTGCCGCTGGCCGCCATGCCGATATGCACTACATGGAGGAGCATGTGGCCAAACGCTACGACCCCACTCTTCTGGTGCCTGGGGCCAAGACGGTTATTTCCGTGTTGTTGGGCTACAGGCCTTCCGCCCTCATGGAGGGGGCTGTCAAAATTGCCCAGTATGCCTATGGCGAGGACTATCATGAGCGGCTCAAAGGCCTTCTCTACCGGCTGCTTTCCGCTCTCGGCGACCGCTACCCAGATCTTCAGGGCCGCCCTTTTGTTGACACCGCCCCTATCAGCGACAAGTATTGGGCCGTGCAGGCGGGCCTCGGATGGCGGGGCCGGAACACCCTGCTGGTCAATCCGACACTGGGTTCCTACTGCTTTATTGGTGAATTGGTTGTCACCCTTGCCGCCGATGCTTACGACACCCCTCTGCCCGACGGCTGCGGCTCTTGTGAGCGGTGTCTGAGGGCTTGCCCCAATCATGCCATTGCGCCCAGTCCCCTGCCTGCCGTGGGCACCCAGGTCGATGCCCGCCGCTGTGCCTCATATCACACCATTGAAAACCGCGCGGAAACCCTTCCTCCCGAAGTGAAACTCTCCGGCTATGCCTTTGGCTGCGACTGCTGCCAGCTTGTCTGCCCCTACAATGTCGACGCCGCCACACGCTACCAGCTCACCGATGCCGATAAAGAACGCTTAGCGTCCCTTGCCCAGGCCGATGAGGCCTCATTCAAAAAGGCCACCCGCCACACCGCACTCAACCGCATCAAGTACTGCCAGTGGCAGAGGAATAAACGCTAAACGAGTCATACCCTTCCCCATCATCCTTCTTTGTGTATTGGGACGGCCTGCCTTCCATACATGTTGCCTTCATCAAAAAAGGTGACGCGCATCCGCTATTTTCGTCAAGCCCAAACCGGTTGTCGACCCCGAATGACCGGTCTGAGTTAAATACATTTAAACAGAATGTATTGTTTTTTCAATTGAAAAAAAAGTGGTACTTTTGCAACTTGTGGATAAAGAGCAAGATGTGGCTAATTGCTTAGTATACTAGCATATATAGTGAAATATTGCTTCAATTCATTGAATCAAAAAAAAGTGTAATTAAAATAGTGTTACAAAAATGCGAAAGAACAAAATGTACCAGCCACCGGTCTTAAAGGTGGTAGCCTTTAAAGTAGAAATCGGTTTTATTGAAAGTAGTGGAAGTACTAGTAATCAGGTTAATTTCGGTGGCACCCCTGAGACGGGTATAATTACTGACGATCCCGGAACCAACAAGTCGGGTTTGGGTCGATATGATTATCAAAGCCTTTTCTAGAAATTAAATATGACCTTTAAAATCAACTGAATGATGAAGAATAGACATTTCTTTTATATGGCTGTGGCGCTGTGTTGCACAGTCTTCTTTGGCGCCTGCAACAAAGATAATGATTTTGTTGACTTTGGAGCCAGCATTACCTCGTATGCAAATAATGGCTCTAAGGTATGGGTGGACGGTGGTGCAGATGGTACTCATTTTGCCTATTGGCACCAAGGTGACAAGGTGATGATTAACGGTACAGAATATTCTGTCACTTTGTCTAATGATGATGACGATCAAGTTGCTGCCATCAACGGTGTTGCCGTAAATACAAGTGGTTATTATGCCATTTATCCTTGTGATAAAATTGTCACCTCCAGCAATACCAGCAATAGTGGCTACCCTACTATCCTATTGCCTCAAGTGCAAATCTATGATAAGGATCCTAGCACTCAAAAACAGATTATTAGGGCACCCATGGCAGCCTATAGTTTAAATACAGGACGTCGCAAGCTAAATTTCACCAATCTTTGCAGCCTGATAGAGGTGACTCTCCCAGTGTCGAAAGATGTAGCTTACATTCAGGTCACAAGCAACAACCATTACTTGTGGGGCGAGGCAACCATTTCGGGAGAAAGCTCTCCGAGCCTTACGATTGACGATACATACATGAAAAACAATTACTACACAGATAACCATACCGTTATTCTCGACTGCTCCACCAATGGCTCTAGCGGAAGTAACACTGGTGGAACAGCTGCAGATGGTACGCAAAGTGCTGGGCCTTTCTATGTTGTGGTGCCTGCCAATAACTATGATAATCTCAAAGTAGAAGTATACGTATATGAAAGTGGTAGCGATAATTATCGTCGAGTGGTTAAACGGTATTCTGTATCAGCCACGGTCCCTGCTGGCTCCACCACTGTTAGCACTAATGTTGCTTCTAATAATATTTATTACATTGCAATGCCGAACAGCACTGAAACTGTCCAGCCTTCATATCCTGGCTTAGGTACAGGTGAGTTCTCTGTTTCGGATAATAAGAAAGTGCGTTTCTCGCAGGGCAACCTCCAGTATAAAAATGGTGTATGGCGTTTCGCAACAGACGAATTAGAATCTTTCCGAAATGCCTCCAATCATAATCTTGTAACTACCAATCGTGACCAGAATTGGATTGATCTCTTCGGTTTTGGCACAAGCGGACAGGGCTCTCTTAGCACCACTTCTACCCCCAACCTCCCTACTACATATACGAATGCTGCTGATTATTATCCCCATGTGAATTTGACTGGTGCTAATCGTTATGATTGGGACGTGAATGAGATATGCAACGGTGGCAACCAACCTGACAGATGGCGCACATTGACAAAAGATGAGTGGCAGTATTTGTTGGGTAACTCTCCCAATCGCCGAAATAAGAATGTGTTGGCTGTGATTGATGGCAACATTACAGGCCTTGTTATTGCCCCAGATGGTTGTTCTGTAGCTAGTGGGTGGAGTAGCGTAACTAAGGTTTTACGCATCACCCAACAACAATACATTAGTACATACCAGAGTGTAGGGTGTGTGTTCCTCCCTGTGACAGGCTATTATTCTCAGGCTAATGATGGAGTTTTGTATATGTATGATTGTTCTAATAGTACACCAGTGGGTTGGTACTGGACTTCTACATACGAACAGCCTAAACCTTGGGCTGCCAAAGTAGTGTGTTCGACAAATGGAGGAGGTGTCCAGTTTGCTGGTCAAGAAATAGTAGTTTATCAAGGCTGTGCCGTCCGCCTCGTGCGTGACGTAGATTAGAATTATTTTTCAACCAATAAAAAGGGACATCCATCGTAGGATGTCCTTTTTTATTTCTCGGAGGGGCATGTGGGGAGCAGGGGTGCCCCCTTTTATTGAGGTCAAAGAAGATACTCTTCTTTGGGGCTTTTCAGTGGGATTTCATTTAGTATGATGTTTCTTTTGCTTGGGAAACCGGATGCCGGGGAACCAGCTGCGGACAGGCTGGTCGAGGCCGAGGCCGTTCATGTAGTTATAGGTGGCCAAGCTGAGGCCGCGGCCAACTTCGGCTATGTCGTAGTCGAATTGGTGGTTGTTTTCTTCGGAATGGAAGGTGGGCTGGCTGAGTGCCTGCCAGTCGACTTCGTTGTTGCAGAAGGGGTGGGGTTGCAGGGTGGTGCGGCGGGCTCCGTATTTCTCCGGCTCGAAGCCGGAGGGGCTGTGGCAGGTCATGGCATAGCGGTGCCAAAAGGCACTCTGTATGAGTCCTTCGTCAAACATGCGGCGCACGGTGTCGAGCGCATCCAGGGTTTCTTGTAGGGTCTCGGTGGGGAAGCCATACATCAGGTAGGTGTGGACCATGATGCCCGACTCGTGGAAGGCGCGGAACACCTGTCGGGCTTGGGCAACAGTGACTCCTTTGCCAATGAGTTGCAGGAGGCGGTCCGAGGCCACTTCCAGCCCCCCGCTGACGGCCACGCATCCGGCTTCGGAAAGCAGGTAGCAGAGGTCGGGGGTGTAGGCTTTCTCAAAGCGTACATTGCCCCAGAAGCTGAGGGTGAGCCGGCGGCGGAGGATTTCCTCGCTGACCTGTCGCAACAGGTGGGGCGGCAGGGCTTCGTCAACGAAATGGAACCCCGAGGAGCCCGTCTGCTGCATGATGCGCTCCATGCGGTCCACCACGGTGGAGGCCGAGGGGGCGTCGTAGCGGCCAATATAGTCCAGACGGGTGTCGCAGAAGGCACAGCGATGCCAGTAGCAGCCGTGGGCCATCATCATTTTGTTCCAGCGTCCTTGGCTCCAGAGGCGGTGCATGGGGTTGGTCATCTCGGCCATGGAGATGTATTTCTCCAACGGCAGCCCTTCAAAGTCGGGCACGGGCTGAGAACCAAAGGGAACGTTCTCGTCGGAGGGCACCAGTTGGGGCTGCTGGGCAGTGACGGTGCGCACCAGTTGGGTGGCGGGAATCGTGCCGTCGAGATACTCCGTAAGACGTTGGAGGGGCCGCTCGCCGTCGTCGAAACAGATGCTGTGGCAGTAGTCAAAGATGCGGGGCTCGGAAAGCTGGCGCCACTCGGTGTTGACAAAACCGCCGCCAAGGTTGACATGGGCGCGGGTGTGCTGCATGATGTAGCGGCCACAGCGCAGGGCACCATAGAGGCAGCCTGGAAACGGAATGGTGAAGGCCACAAGGGCAGGCCGATGGACATCCAGATGCTTCTGAAGAAGGGAGAGCAGCAGGCGGTCGATAACGCTCTCGGGGGCGCGGAGGGCACTTTCTACTTCGTCGAAGGTGGGGGCGTAGTTGGCGATATGCTCGGCATAGCGGATGAGGTCGAAATTGGGGTCGACATGGGTGCGGAGATAGTCGGCTATATCCTCAATGAAGAGGGTGGCCAGGTGGCGGGCCTTGTCCTCGGTGCCAGCTATGCCGAAGGCCCATTCAAGGTCGCCCAGCTGGTTGAAGCGGGGTCCTTCGGGCAGGAGGCTGCGGTTGGCAATGCGGGGCGCAAGGGTGTTGTCCTGCCCCCGCAGGAATCGCAGGACGGGCTCGACAATGTCGGCGCAGCGCAAAAGGTATTCTCTCTCTTCGGGGTCGCTGATGTCGGAGGCGAGAGGGCTGAGCCATTGGCGGGAATAGATACGGTCGACCAGCTCAATGCCGAGGTCGGCCTGAGCCACCTCATGTCCCTGCGCCTGTAGGTAGCCTTTGAGCACCGTGGTGGCAGGGTAGGGGGTGTTGAGCTGCGTGAGCGGCGGGGTGAGGAGAAGTATTTTCACGTTGCAAAAGTACGAAAAAAATGTGTTTAATCAATAATTATTTGTACTTTTGCAAATCATTTAACTCCTAATAGGTTATGAAGAGATTGTTTTTTATAATAGCAATAGTGGCTTCTTTGGCGGTCAGGGGGCAGTCCTATCCTGCCCAGTTTCAGGCGGCTTTGGACAAAGGCGACACCCGCGCCCAGCGGGTTGTCTTGGCCGATTGGCAACTGGCGGCACCCAACGATGTGGAACTGTATATCGCACGGTGGAATTATTATGTGAACGGCTTTATGGAGGAGGACCAGACGGGCGACCTCTCTGCCAAAGACCGTGCTTTGGTTGACAGCGGTTTTGCGGTCATAGACGAGGCCATAGAGCTCTATCCCGACAGACTGGACCTGCGTTTCGGCAAGATTTATTTCTTGGGACAGATTCAGCAGTGGGACGATTTTGTGGAGGAGATTGAGAAGACGCTGGCCTATTCGGTTCAGATAGGTCATAGGTGGAATTTCAACGGTGTGCTTGGCGAGGGCAAGTCCATCATGACAGAGGGGATGATGGACTACCAGTGGGATATGTATGGGCAGATAGAGATGGTGGGCGACAGCCTTAATGCCGAGGGCCGCGCCATGGCAGAGCGGATAGGCCGTGTGGCAAGGGCCACGCTGAGGGCTTTCCCGAGCGACGTTGAGGCCATGAATGCGATGGGTCTATACTATATGCTGGTTAAGGATTATGCCGAGGCTGTGCGGTTTCTGCTGCGGGCCGAGAAGATTGCTCCCACCCATTCGGCTGTGCTCGGCAACCTTGAAGAGTGCTATGCTCGCCTTGGCAAGAAAAAGGAGGCCGCCGAACTGCGAAAGCGGATAGAAAAGCAAGGCAGCGTCATCGATTGAATTAGGAAATCTCCTTGGAACTTTATGTTTGAAGAGAAAAAAGTTTTAAGGTACTAGTTTCTTTTTTTCTATTAACGCTACACGTCCACTTCCGAAACGAATCCGACACGTCATCCCCACGCTAATAATGCGGGTTGGTAGTGTGTCAGGTAATAGGCGGTGGTGGCTGTAGTGTGTTGGTAATTTAAGGTATTACTATTGTGACGATAGGGGGGCGGCTCTCTGGGCTGATTGTTGTTTTACCTTCTTTTGGAACTTTTGCATAGCTGTTTGCGATATTCGCGGCAGGCTTTCTTGAGAAGCCGTTGGAAACGTTTGTCGGCGTGCAGGCGGGCGATGCCTGCGCTGGCGGCAATCATTCCGGCATCGACATCGCTCTGCCAGTGGTAGCCGGCAATGATGCGGCTTTGACCATACATGTAACCGCGAGCCAGAATGGCGTTGGCGCTGTCGGGGTTGAGTTCGCTCAGGATGAGGGCGGCGCTCCACCCCTCAATGGTGTGCCCCGAAGGATAGGAGCCATTGTGGCGCAGCTCCTCTTCGTCGTTGGGGACGAGCGAGGGCTCGCCATAATAGACGTAGGGGCGGGTGCGCTGGTAGTGCTTCTTGGGCAGGCGGCCCACGCCGTCGTTGGTGATAAGGGCGACATAGAGCAGGCGGAAGATGGCTGGCGTTTTCTCCTTGGAGAGTTCCATGCCGAAAGGCTTGCTGAAAATGTGACAGATATATTCTATCCGCCAGTTGGCATCGCTGAAGGCGATGGCGGCGCGGAGGGAGTCCTGCCGCTGCAGTTTGCCCCAGTGGTACTGCGCCTGGTCGTAGGCAAAGGCTGCCGAAGTGGTGTCGGGCGGTGGGGGCAGGAAATGTATGGGGTTAGGCATTTGCTGCGGGGTGAGCAGCGGCTCCTGTGCATTTGCAATGAGGGCCAAGAGAATGAGAGGGATGAGGACAAGGCTTTTGCGCATGGAGGTGATGGTATTTTGTGTCGACAGAAAAATAAGCCTGAGCCAAATAATCTCTCAGAAAACTCAGAGTAATCGGAGTAATCGGAGTACTCTGATTACTCCGGTTACTCTGATTATTCCGATATCTTTCTGCGATGGCATGGGCAAAGGTGCTATTCCTTGGTGTTGTTCTCGTAGTACTGCACATAGGCGCGATACAGCAACTTCAAACCGCCGGGGGTGGGATAGTTGCCGCTGAAATACCAGTCGCCGGTGTGGCCGGGGCAGGCCTCGTGGAGGCCGTCGATGGTTTGGTAGATGCATTCCACCGGCACGTCGGAGCCTTCGTCGGTGACCAGTTTGCCTATCATCTTCGAGATTTCCTCCTCGGTAAAAGGCGCATAGATTTGCTTGACATAGTTCTCGTGGCACTGCTCCTTGGGCAGGTCCATGGAGGCCTTGCACTCTTGGTACACTTTCTCCATCACGTCAAGCAGGCCGCGCTCTGCCAAGAGGGCCACGGCGGCCTTGAAGGCGATGAATTCCTGCAGGTTGGCCATGTCTATGCCGTAGAAGTCGGGATAGCGCACTTGGGGAGAGCTGGAGACGATGACCAGCTTGCGGGGGCGCAGCCGCGAGAGAATTTTCACGATGCTGTTTTTGAGGGTGGTGCCGCGGACGATGCTGTCGTCGATGACCACTAGGTTGTCCACCCCGTCCTGTATGACACCGTAGGTGACGTCGTAGACGTGGGCGGCCATGTCGTTGCGGGCATTGTGCTCGGTGATGAAGGTGCGGAGCTTGATGTCCTTGATGGCCACTTTCTCGCTGCGCACATGAGAGCTGAGGATGGCGGTGATGGCTTCCTCTGTCAGGATGCCCTGTTTGGAAAGCTGTATGATGGCACGGGTCTTCTCGGCATTCAGGCGGTCTTCAAAGCCGTGAAGCATGCCGTAGTAGGCCACCTCGGCGGTGTTGGGTATGAAGGAGATGACACTGTGCAGGAGGTCGTTGTCACATGCTTTCAAGATGGCGGGCACGAGGTTGTAGCCAAGGTGTTTGCGCTCTTCGTAGATGTCCTTGTCGCTGCCGCGGGAGAAGTAGATGCGCTCGAAGGAGCACTTGCTTACGTTGGGCTTGGGCTCCAGTATTTGCTCTACGCGAATTTCGTTGTTCTGGTTGGCAAAGATGGCCTGGCCGGGGAGGAGTTCGTGGACTTGGTCGACCAGCACGTTGAGGGCGGTCTGTATGACGGGACGCTCCGAGGCCACGACCAAGATTTCGTCGTCGTAATAGTAGAATGCCGGACGGATGCCCCAAGGGTCGCGCAGGGCAAACTGCTCGCCGCTGCCGGTCATGCAGCAGATGACGAAGCCGCCGTCCCACATGGGGGCACACTCGCGGAGGATGGCAGCCATGTCTACACGCTGCTCGATATAGCGGGTCAGTTCCAGCCCATGCAGCCCCTCGTCGCGCCCTTGGACATAGAGCTTCTCCACGTTGCGGTCCAGTCGGTGGCCCAGCTGTTCCAGCAGGATGTAGGTGTCGGAGCCGCTGCGGGGATATTGCCCCTGCGAGGAGATGAGGTCGAAAATCTCTTGGGCATTGGTGAGGTTGAAGTTGCCACAAAGGGCCAGGCTGCGGGCGCGGTAGTTGTCGCGGCGCACGAGGGGGTGCAGATATTGTATGCCTTGGCGGCCGGTGGTGCTGTAGCGCAGGTGCCCCATATACATGTTGCCTGCGTAGGGCATAAGCTGTAGGCTCACGTTCTCTTTTTCGCCCTGGGTGATTTGCTCGCCGGCCTTGTTGAATATCTGGGTGATGGCACTGCTGCCCATGGCCCTCTCGCGGAAGATGTATTCGTTGCCCACCATGGGGTCGGTCTTGAGGCAGACGATGCCCGCGCCGTCCTGCCCGCGGTTGTGCTGCTTCTCCATCAGCAGATACAGTTTGTTCAGGCCGTGGCGCCAGGTGCCATGCTCCTGTTGGTAATATTCTAGAGGCTTGAGTAGTCTTACTTGTGCTATGCCGCACTCATGTTTTAGGGGCTCCATTTGTTGCTATGTTCAGTTTTGTTATTGTTGACTCAGAGATTCCTTGAAAAATACGTATTCTTTGCGTTTTAAGAATTGAAATAACGGACATTTGGTTACATTATTTTGTTGCGGCCACAAAAAAACTTATCAATTGGGAAAAAAAACGTATTTTTGCACTTCTATTAATGGAACAATAGATTGTTTATGTTGTTACAAATCATTATACTGATTGTTGGACTGTCCCTGGTGGTGCTTGGGGCTCAGTGGCTGGTGAACGGGGCTTCTTCTGTCGCCCGCCGCTTTGGCGTAAGCGAGTTTGTGATTGGTCTGACCATCGTGGGCTTCGGCACTTCAATGCCAGAATTGGTGGTGAGTGTGACGGGTGCCATCGAGGGGCTTTCTGATGTTTCCCTCGGCAACGTGGTGGGGTCTAATATCTTCAATACTTTGCTTATATTGGGCCTGACATCGGTGCTGGTGCCGGTGGGCATCTCTTCCGATAATAAAAAACGAGACATTCCTCTGGCATTGGGAGCCACGGTGCTGCTGATAGTCTACGGCATGCGCCACACCCTTCTCGGGGTCGGCCCCCAAGACGGCATCACTCGTTTGGGTGGCATTGTGTTCCTGCTGCTCTTTGCAGGCTATGTGGTGCTTTGCTTTAAAAAGAGCAAGCCCGAAGTGGATGGCGAAACGGAGGTGAAAGAAACCAAGCTCCCGTTGGCAGCACTGCTCTGCCTGCTGGGCATAGGTGGCCTGATTGGTGGCGGACGGATGTTTGTGAACAGTGCCACAGAGATTGCCCGAACGTTGGGTGTGTCGGAGAAATTTATATCCATCACCATACTTGCGGGCGGGACCTCAATGCCCGAGTTGGTCACCTGCGTGGTGGCAGCCTTCAAGAAAAAGAATCAGTTGGCACTGGGCAATATCTTGGGAAGCAATGTGTTCAATATCTTGCTTATATTAGGTGCTTCCGCCATCATCCACCCCATTACCTTTGGCACCATCAACTTGGTGGACATGGGAACCCTGTTGCTTAGCGTGCTGCTGCTGTGGTTTTTTGCCAAAACCGGCAAAGGCAACCAGATTTCAAGAGTGGAAGGTGTGCTGATGTTGGCACTCTTTGTGGCTTATTATATTTATTTGTTCATGAAACTATGATTTAATAGCAGAAGAGTCATGTCACCTTTCGCTTTACATTTTTTAGTTTTTAGTTTCAAAAAGCGTTCTCAACCCTCAACTCTCAAATCTCAAATCTCAATTCACAAAAAATAAACCATCATGGAAAAGAAAATTGCTCTTATCACGGGTGCTACCAGCGGCATTGGCGAGGCTTGCGCCCGCAAATTTGCCCAAGGGGGCTATGATCTGATTATCACCGGTCGCAACGGCGAAAAACTCAACCAGTTGCGCGACCAGTTCGTCCAAGAGGGTACCGATGTGCTGGTACTCAATTTCGACGTGCGCGACCGCGAGGCCGCCAAGAAAGCCGTCGCTTCGCTCAGTGGCAAGTGGCTTAAGATTGACGTGCTCATCAACAATGCCGGTCTGGCTCGTGGTTTGGAACCCGAGTACGAAGGCAGCTTCCAAGACTGGGACGAGATGATTGACACCAACATCAAAGGTCTCCTCACCATGACCCGTCTCATAGTGCCCGGCATGGTGGAACGCAACCGCGGCCACATCATCAACGTGGGCAGCGTGGCAGGCGATGCCGCCTATGCCGGTGGCAACGTCTATTGCGCCACCAAGTCTGCCGTCAAGCTCATCAGCGACGGCCTCCGCATCGACCTGGTCAACACCGCCGTGCGTGTCACCAACCTCAAGCCCGGCTTGGTGCAGACCAACTTCAGCAACATCCGCTTCCACGGCGACGATGCCCGTGCCGACGGCGTTTACAAGGGCATCCAGCCCCTCACGGGTGACGACATTGCCGATGTGGCCTTCTATGCCGCCAGTGCCCCCGAACACGTGCAGATTGCCGAAGTGCTGGTTCTGGCCACCCACCAAGGCAGCGGCAGCGTCATCAGCAAGGATGTCAACCGCGTGGAACACCTCTCCTGATTCAATTCCGAGTCCTGAGTGCTTGAGCCTCACTAATCACCATTCCGTACTAACGGCTGTGTAGAAAAACACCATTTTTGTACCTTTTGTGGCCATTTTCCTAACTAAAATATTAGCGAAAATGGCCACTTTTTTATACCATTAGAAAAATAATTTTGTTGTAATTGAATATTTTGTGTATTTTTGCATTGCATATTTTATGTAACATAAATTATGCAATAGCGTTTATTCCGACCTTGATCCTGACCAGCAATCAATTCGCCCTGCTCAAATCCGTGGCCAAAGAAGGAGTGGTGAAAGAGCCCATGGCAGCCGAGTTCCTGAAAAAGCACAGGCTGCCGGGTGCCAGCAGTGTCAGAACTGCGCTCGAAGCTCTCGCCGAGGGCGAACTGCTCTACCGGCAGACCGATGGCTATATCGTTTATGACAGGTTCCTGGCGCTTTGGCTGAATAGGTTGTAATGACTTGTGCTAAAGTATTGAACTGAACAAACAAAAGAGGACACTCTGTTGCTGGGTGTCCTCTTTTGTTTGTTTGGTGTGTTAGTTGATGTCTATTTAACGCTTCTAACATATAACGCTTTAGTACAAAGTATGACTGATTCTTGCTCGTATTTTTCAATGTGGCGTGTCTTCGA